>Ga0268261_10002931_pt1 | contig 12393 bp, 15 predicted proteins | sample TergutNc150P1_FD_190353 | JGI IMG/M metagenome (GOLD analysis project Ga0268261, IMG submission 190353) | Nasutitermes corniger P1 segment gut microbial community from laboratory colony in Florida, USA - Nc150 P1 (SPAdes) (version 2) | ecosystem: Host-associated > Arthropoda: Insects >... | reverse complement strand
TTATCTTCATGGTGTAGGGGTGACGATAAAAGACGGAATCCATCCCTGTGTTGGGGATCGGTTCCCCCTAGTGTAGATGATGTGTATGACCCGCGAGCCATAGGTTGGGTCTCCTTAGTGTAGATTGCCCCCAGTTTGGGAGATGGGGAAGCAAAAGAACGAGTTCAGTTTAGGTTTGCCATAAGATAGGTGGGTTTGCGGGGGATATGTTGGGTATCGGTAGTGTGAGGGTGGTCCAGGTGGTCCGCTGATGCTCAGGAGTCCAAACCTGCAAAAAAGGGCAAGTGACCCCGAGGGACCCAAAGTGGGGGTTCCCAAAATTGCACCCCCCCATTTTTTTGGATTTGGGGTCAATTGCAAATGGGCCCAAAATGGGGGGTGCAAAAAGCATCCCAAATGTGTGCCCCTTAGGGGTCAGTTGCCCATAGTTTGGTTTTGGGTTCCTGAGGGTGAGTGGGCTTGTGGGATAGGAATGGGAGGGTGCCCCGCCGTATGTATTTTGGGCGGTGGTATGGTTAAGACCACCTAACGTATTTTAGGGAGGGCCTCTACCCAAAAGAAGAGGGTCACACTGCGTGCGCCCCCCGGCCTAGCCGCAGCGCGACTGGCATGGATGCCCCTTTGTTGTCTGGTTATATAGGTGATTGAGAGAAGGGGAAGGGAGAAGGGGTAGGGTGAAGGTAGCGCCATCTAGTAGGAAAAGATGGGAGTTAGATATATGCCATCTGTGCTGTTTTTCATGGAACAAAATAGTATAGAGTATATCCGTGGTTGTAGGCGTCGGCTGCATGCTCTGACCGTTGCCAGAGGTGTCGTCATAGAGAGAACTGTGAAATCATAAAAAATATATGGTAATGTGACATGCCAAGATGGCTACTGTAGTGTCCATATAAGGTATTGCTTGCGGATTGGTTGGTGGTTGGACTGCGAGTGGTACTTTACCGTAATGGTTGCCATGATTAAGGAATGTTATCGGGTAGTGGACTTGTTGACTGGTTACAATTCTCAGAATTGGATGCCTCTAGCAGTTGAAGTAGCACGTAGGTTCTAAGAATTGGCCGACTGTTAGTTGTTAATGGTGCGTGGCAGAAACCTGGGGTGTACAAAGTGTGAAATGAAGGCCTATCTTGGGGGTGGACCAAAACTGAACTTGTTCTTTAGCTTCATGATGTAGGGGTGACGATGGAGGTCGCACTCCACATCTGTGTGGGGGATCGGTTCCCCCGTAATGTAGATGATGTATATGACTCGCGAGCAATACGTTGGGTCTCCTTAGTGTAGATTGCCCCCAGTGTCGACGATGGGGAAGCTAAAGACGAGTTCTGTTTAGGTTTGCCCCAAGATAGGTGGGTTTGTGGGCGAAAAGTTTGGTATCTGTAGGTGTGAGGGTGGTCCAGGTGGTCCGCTGATGCTCAGAAGTCCAAAACTGCAAAAAAGGGCAAGTGACCCCGAGGGGCCCAAAATGGCGTTTCCCAAAATTGCACCTCACCAATTTTTTTGGATTTGGGGTCACTTGCCCATGGACCCAAAATGGGGTGTGCAAAATCACCCCCCATGTGTGCCCCTTAGGGGTCAGTTGCCCATAGTAAAGGCATATCTTGGGGTGGAGCAAAACTGAACTTGTTCTTTAGCTTCATGGTGTAGGGTTGACAATGGAGGTCGGACTCCACCCCTTTGTGGGGGATCGGTTCCCCTAGTGTAGATGATGTGTATGACTCGCGAGCCATACATTGGGATACCTTAGTGTAGATTGCACCCAGTGTGGGGGATGGGGAAGCTAAAGAACGAGTTCAGTTTAGGTTTGCCCCAAGATAGGTGGGTATGCGGGCGATAGGTTGGGTATCGGTAGTGTGAGGGTGGTCCAGGTGTTCCGCTGATGCTCAGGAGTCCAAAACTGCAAAAAAGGGCAAGTGACACCGAGGGGCCCAAAATGGGGGGTTCCCAAAATTGCACCCCCGCAATTTTTTTGTATTTGGGGTCACTTGCCCATGGGCCCAAAACGGGGGGTAAAAAAACCACCCCCCCTTTATGAACCCCTTAGGGGTCAGTTGCCCATAGTAAAGGCCTATCTTGGTGTGGACCAAAGCTGAACTTGTTCTTTAGCTTTATGGTGAATGGGTGACGATGGAGTTCGGGCTCCACCCCTGTGTGGGGCATCGGTTCCCCTAGTGTAGATGATGTGTATGACTCGCGAACCATAGGTTAGGTCTCCTTAGTGCAGATTGCCCCCAGTGTGGGGGATGGGGAAGCTAAAGAACGAGTTCAGTTTAAGTTTGCCCCAAGATAGTTGGGTTTGCGGGCGATAGGTTGTGTATCGGTACGTGAGGGTCGGCCAGGTGGTCCGCTGATGCTCAGGAGTCCAAAACTGCAAAAAAGGGAAAGTGACACCGAGGGGCCTAAAATGGGGGTTCCCAAAATTGCACTCCCCCATTTTTTTGGATTTGGGGTCACTTGCCCATGGGCCCAAAATGGGGGGTGCAAAAAGCATCCCCCCACGTGTGCCCCTTTGGGGTCAGTTGCCCATAGTTTGGTTTTGGGCTCCTGTGGTTGAGTGGGGTTGTGGGATAGGGTAGGGAGGGTGCCCCGCCGTATGTATTTTGGGCGGGGGTTATGGAAAAGCCCACCGTATGTATTTATTGGGAGGGCCTCTCCCAATAGAAGAGGGTCGCACTGCGTGCGCCCCCAGCCTAGCCGCTGCTCGACTGGCATGGATGCCCCTTTGTTGTCTGGTTATATAGGTGAGTGAGAGAAGGGGAAGGGAGAAGGTGGAGGTTGACTGTAGCGCCATCTAGAAGGAAAAGATGGGAGTTAGATGTATGCAATCTGTGGTGTTTGTCATGGAACTAAATAGTATAGAGTATATCCTTGGTTGTAGTCGTCGGCTGCATTCTCTGACCGTTGCCAGAGTTGTCGTCATAGAGAGAACTGTGACATCATAAAGTATATATGGAAATGTGACATCACAAGATGGCTGCTGTAGTTTCCATATAAGGTATTGCTTGCGGATTGGTTGGTGGGTGGAGTGTGAGTGGTACTTTACCATAATGGTTGCCATGATTAAGGAATATTATCGGGTAGTGGACTTGTTGACTGGTTACAACTCATAATTGGCTGCCTCTCGCGGTTCAAGTAGCACGTAGGTTCTAAGAATTGGCCGACTGTTGTAGATGGAGCGTGGCAGAAACCTGGTGTGTACAAAGTGTGAAATGAATACAAGTGAATAGGGAGTATATGGACAAATATTAGTTTTTATTAACATGATGTTACAAAACATCTATACGTAATAGTTGCAATGCGGCGTTGATCATTAGTAGTAAAGGCCTATCTTGGGGTGGACCAAAACTGAACTTGTTCTTTATCTTCATGGTGTATGGGTGACTACGGAGGTCGGACTACACCCCTGTGTGGGGGATCGGTTCCCCCTAGTGTAGATGATGTGTATGAATCGCGAGCCATAGGTTGGGGCTCGTTAGTGTAGATTGCCCCCAGTGTGGGGATGGGGAAGCTAAAGAACGAGTTCAGATTAGGTGTGCCCCAAGATAGGTGGGTATGCGGGCGATAGGTTGGGTATCGGTAGTGTGAGGGTGGTCCAGGTGTGCCGCTGATGCTCAGGAGTAAAGGCCTATCTTGGGGTGCACCAAAACTGAACTTGTTCTTTAGCTTCATGATGTAGGGGTGACGATGGAGATCGGAATCCACCCCTGTGTGGGGGATCGGTTCCCCTAGTGTAGATGATGTGTATGACTCGCGAGCCATAGGTTGGGTATCCTTAGTGTAGATTGCCCCCAGTGTAGGGTATGGGGAAGTTAAAGAACGAGTTAAGTTTAGGTTTGCCCTAAGATAGGTGGGTTTGCGGGCGATAGGTTGGGTATCGGTAGTGTGAGGGTGGTTCAGGTAGTCCGCTGATGCTCAGGAATCCACAACTGCAAAAAAGGGCAAGTAACCGCGGGCCTATCTTGGGGTGGACCGTAACTGAACTTTTTCTTTAGCTTCATGGTGTAGGGGTGACGATGGATTTCGGACTCCACACCTGTTTGGGGGATCGGTTACCCCTCTTGCAGATGATGTGTATGACTCGCGAGCCATAGTTTGGGTCTCCTTAGTGGAGATTGCCCCCAGTGTGGGGGATGTGGAAGCTAAAGAACGAATTCAGTTTAGGTTTGCCCCAAGATAGGTGGGTTTGCGGGCGATAGGTTGGGTATCGGTAGGAGTGAGGGTGTTCCAGGTGTTCCGCTAATGCTCAGGAGTACAAAACTGCAAAACAGGTCAAGTGACCCCGAGGGGCCCAAAATGGGGTGTTCCCAAAATAGCAGCCCACCCCCAATTTTTTTGGATTTTGGGTCACTTGCCCATGGGCACAAAATGGGGGTGCAAAAAGCACCCCCATGTGGGCCCCTTAGGGTTCAGTTGCCCATAGTTTAATTTTGGGCTCCTGAGGGTGAGTGGGGTTGTGGGATAGGGAAGGGAGGAAGACCCACCGTATGTATTTTGGGCGGGGTTATGTAAGTCCCACCTTATGTATTTTTGGGAGGGCGCCTCCCAAAAGAAGAGGGTCGCACTGCGTGCGCCCCCAGCCTAGCCACTGCGCGACTGGCAAGGATGCCCCTTTGTTGTCTGTTTATATAGGTGAGTGAGAGAAGGGGAATGGACAAGGGGTAGGGTGACGGTAGCGCCATCTAGTAGGAAAAGATGGTAGTTAGATGTATGCCATCTGTGGTGTTTGTCATGGAACTAAATAGTATAGAGTATATCCGTGGTGGTAGGCGTCGGCTGCATGCTCTGACCGTTTCCAGAGGTGTCGTCATAGAGAGAAATGTGACATCATAAAGTATATATGGAAATGTGACATGCCAAGATGGCTGTTGTAGATTCCATATAAGGTATTATTGCGGATTGGTTGGTGGGTGGAGTGTGAGTGGTACTTTACCGTAATGGTTGCCATGATTAAGGAATGTTATCTGGTAGTGGACTTGTTGGCTGGTTACAATTCTCAGAATTGGCTGCCTCTCGCGGTTGAAGTAGCACGTAGGTTCTAAGAATTGGCCGACTGTTAGTTGTTAATGGAGCGTGGCAGAAACCTGGGGTGTACAAAGTGTGAAATGAATACAAGTGTATATGGAGTATATGAACAAATATTTGTTTTTATTAACATGATGTTGTTACAATAACTCTAGACGAAATAGTTGCAATGCGGCATTGATCAATAGTAGTAAAGGCCTATCTTGGGGTGCACCAAAACTGAACTTGTTCTTTAGCTTCATGGTGTAGTGTGACGATGTAGATCGGACTCCACCCCTGTGTGTGGGATCGGTTCCACCTAGTGTAGATGATGTGTTTGACTCGCGAGCCATAGGTTGGGTCTCCTTAGTGTAGATTGCCCCCAGTGTTGGGGATGGGGAAGCTAAAGAACGAGCTCAGTTTGGTTTTGCCCCAAGATAGGTGGGTTTGAGGGCGATAAGTTGGGTATCGGTAGTTGTGAGGGTGGTCCAGGTGGTCCGCTGATGCTCAGGTGTCCAAAACTGCAAAAAAGGGCAAGTGACCCCGAGGCCTATCTTGGGGTGGTACAAAACTGAACTTGTTCTTTAGCTTCATGGTGTAGGGTTGACGATGGAGGTCGGACTCCACCCCTCTGTAGGGGATCGGTTCCCCTTAGTGTAGATGATTTGTATGACTCGCGAGCCATAGGTTGGGTCTCCTTAGTGTAGACTGCCTACAGTGTGGGGGATGGGGAAGCTAAAGAACGAGTTCAGTTTAGTTTTGCCCCAAGATATGTGGGTTTGCTGGCGATAGGCTGAGTATCGGTAGGTGTGATGGTGGTCCAGGTGGTCCGCTGATGCTCAGGAGTCCAAAAATGCAAAAAAGGGCAAGTGACCCCGAGGAGCCCAAAATGCGGGATCCCAAAATTGCACCCGTTCACCAATTTTTTTGGATTTGAGGTCACTTGCCCATGGGCACAAATTAGGGGTGCAAAAAGCACCCCCCATGTGGGCCCCTTGCGGGTCAGTTGCCCATAGTTTGGTTTTGGGCTCCTGAGGGTGAGTGGGGTTGAGGGACAGGGAAGGGAGGGTGCCCCGCCGTATGTATTTTGGGCGGGGGGGTATGGAAATGCCCACCGTATGTAATTATGGGAGGGCCTCTACCCAAAGAAGAGGGTCGCACTGCGTGCGCCCCCAGCCAAGCCGCTGCGCGACTGGCATGGATGTCCCTTCGTTGTCTGGTTATATAGGCGAGTGAGTGAAGGGTAAAGGGTGAAGTGGGAGGGTGACGGTAGCGCCATCTAGTAGGAAACGATGGGAGTTAAATGTATGCCATCTGTGCTGTTTGTCATGGAACTAAATATGTTAGAGTATATCCGTGGTTGTAGGCGTCGGCTGCATGCTCTGACCGTTGCCAGATTTGTCGTCATAGAGAGAAGTGTGACATAAAGTATATATGGAAATGTGACATGCCAATATGGCTGCTGTAGTTTCCATATATGGTATTGCTTGCGGATTGGTTGGTGGGTGGAGTGTGAGTGGTACTTTATCGTAATGGTTGCAATGATTAAGGATTGTTATCGGGTAGTGAACTTGTTGACTGGTTACAATTCTCAGAATTGGCTGCCTCTCGCGGTTGAAGTAGCACGTAGGTTCTAAGAATTGGCCGACTCTTAGTTGTTAATGGAGCGTGGCAGAAACCTGGGGTGTACAAAGTGTGAAAAGAATACAAGTGATTATGGAGAATATCGACAAATATTTGTTTTTTTACATGATGTTACAATACCTATCGACGTAATAGTTGCAATGCGACGTTTATCATTAGAGGCGTGGGTGTATTTTGGACGCCTATGGGTGGAGGCTGCAAGCCAGGAACTGGTACGGGTTTTTTCCTCGGGGAGCTCTGATAAGTATGGTACTTTGCGACGTACAAGTTTCTCCAGACGTAGGTAATTGTAGAGGGAGTGTCGCCGGACAATGTCGGAGGAGTGCCACAGGGAAAAGGCCTATCTTGGGGTGGACCAAAACTGAAATTGTTCTTTAGCTTCATGGTGTAGGAGTGACGATGGAGGTCGGACCCCACCCCTGTGTGGGGGATCGTTTCCCCCTAGTGTAGATGAAGTGTATGACTCGCGAGCCATAGGTTGAGTCTCCTTAGGGTAGATTGTCCTCAGTGTGGGGGATGGGGAAGCTAAAGAACGAGTTCATTTTAGGTTTCCCCAAGATAGGTGGGTTTGCGGGCGATAGGTTGGGTATCGGTAGGTGTGAGTGTGGTCCAGGTGGTCCGCTGATGCTCAGAAGTCCAAAACAGCAAAAAAGGGAAAGTGAACCCGGGGGCTCAAATGGGGGTTTCCCAAAATTAGACCCCCCAATTTGATTTGTTTTGGGGTCACTTGCACATTGCCCCAAAATGAGGGGGTGCAAAAAGACCCCCCCATGTGGTCCCCTTAGTGGTCAGTGGCCCATAGTTTGGTTTTGGGCTCCTGAGGGAGAGTGGGGTTGTAGGATAGGGAAGGGAGGGTGCCCCTCAGTATGTATTTTGGTTGGGGGGTATGGAAAAGCACACCGTATGTATTTTTGGGTGGGCCTCTCCCAAAAGAAGGGGGTCGCACTGCGTGCGCCCCCAGCCAAGCCGCTGCGCGACTGGCATGAAAGCCCCTTTGTTGTCTGTTTATATAGGTGAGTGTGAGAAGGGGAATGGAGAAGGGGGAGGGTGACGGTAGCGACATCTATTAGGAAAAGATGGGAGTTAGATGTATGCCATCTGTGGTGTTTGTCAATGAACTAATTAGTATAGAGTATATCCGTGGTTGTAAGCGTAGGCTGCATGCTCTGACCGTTGCCAGAGGTGTCGTCATACAGAGAACTGTGACATCATAAAGTATATATGGAAATGTGACATGCCAAGATGGCTGCTGTAGTTTCCATATAAGGTATTGGTGGCGGATTGGTTGATGGGTGGAGTGTGAGTGGTAATTTACCGTAATGGTTGCCATGATTAAGGAATGTTATCGGGTAGTGGACTTGTTGACTGGTTACAATTCTCAGAATTGGCTACCACTCGCGGTTGAAGTAGCACGTAGGTTCTAAGAATTGGCCGACTGTTAGTTGTTAATGGAGCGTGACAGAAACCTGGGGTGTACAAAGTGTGAAATGAATACAAGTGAATATGGAGTATATGGACAAATATTTGTTTTTATTAACATGATGTTACAATACCACTCGACTTAATAGTTGCAATGCGGCGTTGATTATTAGTAGTAAAGGCCTATCTTGGGGTTGACCAAAACTGAACTTGTTCTTTAGCTTCATGGTGTAGGGTTGACGATGGAGGTCCGACTCCACACCTGTGTGAGGGACCGGTTCCCCCTAGTGTAGATGATGTGTATGACTCGCGAGCCATAGGTTGGGTCTCCTTAGTGTAGATTGCCCCCAGTGTGGGGAATGGGGAAGCTAAAGAACGAGTTAAGTTTAGGTTTGCCCCAAGATAGGTGGGTTTGCTGGCGATAGGTTGGGTATCGGTAGGTGTGAGGTTGGTCCAGGTGGTCCGCTGATGCTCAGTAGTCCAAAACTGCAAAAAAGGGCAAGTGACCCCGAGGGGCCCACAATGGGGGTTACCAAAATTGCACCACACCAATTTTTTTGGATTTTGGGTCACTTGCCCATGGGCCCAAAATGGGGGGTGCAAAAAGCACCGCCCCCCATGTGTGCCCCTTAGGGGTCAGTTGCCCATAGTAAAGGCCTATATTGGGGTCGACCAAAACTGAACTTGTTCTTTCGCTTCATGGTGTAGGGCTGACGATGGTGGTCGGACCCCACCCCTGTGTGGGGGATCGGTTCCCCTAGTGTAAATGATATGTATGACTCGCGAGCCATAGGTTGGGGCACCTTCGTGAAGATTGCCCCCAGTGTGTGGAATGGGGAAGCTAAAGAACGAATTCAGTTTAGGTTTGCCACAAGATAGGTGGGTTTGCGTTCGATAGTTTGGGAATCGGTAGGTGTGAGGGTGGTCCAGGTGGTCCGCTGATGCTCAGGAGTAAAGGCCTATTTTGGCGTGGACCAAAACTGAACTTCTTCTTTACCTTCATGGTGTAGGGGTGACGATGGAAGTCGGACGCCACCCCTGTGTGGGGGATTGGTTCCCCATAGTGTAGATGATGTGTATGACTCGCGAGCCATAGGTTGGGTCTCCTTAGTGTGGATTGCCCACAGTGTGGGGGATGAGGTAGCTAAAGAACGAGTTCAGTTTAGGTTTGCCCCAAGATAGGTAGGTTTGCGGGAGATAGGTTGGGTATCGCTAGGTGTGAGGGTGTTGCAGGTGTTCCGCTCATGTTCAGGAGTCCAAAACTGCAAAAAAGGGCAAGTGACCCCGAGGGGCCCAAAAGTGGGGATCCCAAAATTGCACCCCCCCATTTTTTTTGGATTTGGGCTCACTTGAAAATGGGCACAAATTGGGGGGTGCAAAAAGCACCACTCCATGTGGGCTCCTTAGGGGTCAGTTGCCCATAGTTTGGTTTTGGGTTCCTAAGGGTAAGTGGGGTTGGTGGATAGGGAAGGGAGGGTGCACCGCCGTATGTATTTTGAGCGGGGAGTATGAAAGGCCCACCGTATGTACTTTTGGGAGGGGCTCTCCCAAAAGAAAAGGGTCGAACTGCGTGCGCCCCCCGCCTAGCCGCTGCGCGACTTCCATGGATGCCCCTTTTTTCTCTGTTTATATAGGTGTGTGTGAAGGGGAAGGAAGAAGGGGGAGGGTGACGGTAGCGCCATCTAGTAGGAAAACATGGGAGTTAGATGTATGTCATCTGTGGTGTTTGTCATGGAACTAAATTGTATAGAGTATATCCGTGGTTGTAGGCGTCGGCTGCATGCTCTGACCGTTGCCAGAGGTGTCGTCATAGAGAGAACTGTGACATAATAAAGTATATATGGAAATGTGACATGCCAAGATGGCAGCTGAAGTTTCCATATAAGGTATTACTTGCGGATTGGTTGGTGGGTGGAGTGTGAGAGGTAATGTACCGTAATGGTTGCCATGATTAAGGACTGTTATCGGGTAGTGGACTTGTTGTCCTGTTTGCAATTCTCAGAATTGGCTACCTCTGGGTTGAAGTAGCACGTAGGTTCTAAGATTTAGTCGACTGTTAGTTGCTAATGGAGCGTGGCAGAAACCTGGGGTGTACAAAGTGTGAAATGAATACAAGTGAATATGGAGTATATGGACAAATATTTGTTTTTATTAACATGATGTTACAATACCTCTCCACGTAATAGTTGCAATGCGGCTTTGATCATTGGTAGTAAAGTCCTATCTTGGAGTGGGCCAAAACTGAACTTGTTCTTTAGCTTCATGGTGTAGAGGTGACGATAGAGGTCGGACTCCACCCCTCTGTGGGGGATCGGTTCCCCCTAATGTAGATGATGTGTTTGAGTCGCGAGCCATAGGTTGGGTCTCCTTAATGTAGATTGCCCCCAGTGTGGGGGATGGGGAAGCTAAAGAACGAGTTCAGTGTAGGTTTGCCCCAATATAGGTGCGTTTGCGGGCAATAGGTTGGGTATCGGTAGGTGTTAGGGTGGTCCAGGTGGTCCGCTGCTGCTCAGGAGTCCAAAACTGCAAAAAAGGGCAAGAGAATCCGAGGGGCCCAAAATGGGGTTATCGCAAAATTGCACCCCCACCCCAATTTCTTTGGATTAGGGGTCACTTGCCCATGGTCCCAAAATGAGGGGGTGCAAAAAGCACCCCCCATGTGGGCTCCTTAGGCGTCAGTTGCCCATAGTTTGGTTTTGGGCTCCTGAGGGTGAGTGGGGTAGGGAAGGAAGGGTGCCCCGCTGTATGTATTTTGGGCGGGGGTATTTAAAAGGCCCACCGTATGTATTTTTGAGAGGGCCTCTCCCAAAAGAAGAGGGTCGCACTGTGTGCGCCCCCAGCCTAGCCGCTGCGCGACTGGCATGGATGCCCCTTTGTTGTCTGGTTATATAGGTGAGCGAGAGAAGGGGAAGGGAGAAGGGGGAGGGTGGCGGTAGCGCCATCTAGTAGGAAAAGATGATAGATGTATGCCATCTGTGGTGTTTGTCATGGAACTAATTTCTATAGAGTATATCCGTGGTTGTAGGCGTCGGCTGCATGCTCTGACCGTTGCCAGAGTTGTCTTCATAGAGAGAACTTTGACATCATTAAGTATATATGGTAATGTGACAAGCCAAGTTGGCTGCTGTAGTTTCAATATAAGGTATTGATGCGGATTGGTTGGAGGGTGGAGTGTGAGGGGTACTTAACCGTAATGGTTGCCATGTTTAAGAAATATTATCGGGTAGTGGACTTGTTGACTGGTTACAATTCTCAGAATTGGCTGCCTCTCGCGGTTGAAGTAGCACGTAGGTTCTAAGAATTGACCGACTGTTAGTTTTAATGGATCCTGGCAGAAACCTGGGGTGTACAAAGTGTGAAATGAATACAAGTGAATATGTAGAATATGGACAAATATTTGTTTTTAATAACATGATGTTGTTACAATGCCTCTCGATGTAATAGTTGCAATGGGGCGTTGATTATTAGTAGTAAAGGCCTATCTTGGGGTGGACCGAAACTGAACTAGTTCTTTAGCTTCACGGTGTAGTGGTAACGATGGAGGTCGGTCTCACCCCTGTATGGGGGAAAGGTTCCCCATAGTGTAGATGATGTGTATGACTCGCAAGCCATAGGTTGGGTCTCCTTAGTGTAGATTGCCCCCCGTGTGGGAGATGGGGAAGCTAAAGAACGAGATCAGTTTAGGTTTGCCATAAGATAGGTTGGTTTGCGGGCGATAGGTTGGGTATCGGTAGATGTGAAGGTGGTCCACGTGGTCCGCTGATGCTCAGGAGTTCAAAATTGCAAAAAAGGGCAAGTGACCCCGAGGGGTCCAAAATGAGTGGTTCCCAAAATTGCACCCCCCAATTTTTTTGGATTTGGGGCCACTTGCACAAGGGCCCAAAAATGGGGGTTCAAAAAGCACCCACCCATGTGTGCCCCTTAGGGGTTAGTTGCCCATAGTAAAGGACTATCTTGGGGTGGACCGAAACTGAACTTGTTCTTTAGCTTCATGGTGTAGGGGTGACGATGGAGGTCGGACTCCACCTCTGGGTGGGGGATCGGTTCCTCCTAGTGTAGATGATGTGTATGACTCGCGAGCCATAGGTTGGGCCTCCTTAGTGTAGACTGGCCCCAGTGTAGGGATGGGGAAGCTAAAGAACGACTTCAGTTAAGTTTTGCCACAAGATAGGAGGGTTTGCGGGCGATAGGTTGGGTATCGGTAGGTGTGAGGGTGGTCCAGGTGGTCCGCTGATGCTCAGGAGTAAAGGCCTACCTTGGGGTAGACAACAACTGAACTTGTTCTTTAGCTTCATTGTGTAGGGGTGACGATGGAGATCGGACACACCCCGG
>Ga0268261_10002930_pt1 | contig 12393 bp, 9 predicted proteins | sample TergutNc150P1_FD_190353 | JGI IMG/M metagenome (GOLD analysis project Ga0268261, IMG submission 190353) | Nasutitermes corniger P1 segment gut microbial community from laboratory colony in Florida, USA - Nc150 P1 (SPAdes) (version 2) | ecosystem: Host-associated > Arthropoda: Insects > Digestive... | reverse complement strand
ATAGAGAGAGAGAGAGAGAGAGAGAGAGAGAGAGAGAGAGAGTCAAAGGTGCATTTTATAGAATCATATAATACAGTATTAATATAAAATTGTAATTTCCTTTGTTAAGTCATCAATAACTATGGTCACTAGTTAAGCGAACATTATTGGCTCTCCAGTCAAAGAAGCGTTAGTAACGAACGGATGTATCCTGTAATGGTTATAATTGGAACATGTGTTGTATTCAGGTTTGGGGGCTTTGATTTTCTGTGTTTGTGGTGGTCATTGATTACGGAGCCAAATTAATTTGGTCTTTTTCGTCTTAACCAGCCTAAATGCAATACATAGCTAATCGATCTAATTTTTACAATGGAAATATATGCCAAAACGTGGACCTTCAGGATGAGCAAACATACATATTTCTGACATCGTTGATTAGGAACAGTTAAATAATAAACCTTTACCAGGCCCTCATTATTTCCACAACACACCTGATTTCTTTTGTGTATCTCTCCGATTTAATGCTGTTTTATGTTCTAGATTGAAATTAAAATGAAATTACGAAAGTCCATCGTTAGAAAGTATTATTTATTAACAGTCGTCCGAGATGAGAAATTTGCGTTTCTCCTTATCCCAGAAGACTGGAATTTCAGCCACCCAAGATGCTATACTTGGAATAACTTCTAATTCAATGGAAGGTCCACGTAACATACAACTAACGGTTATTCGGGCAGATGAAAGGAAACTCACTTCTGCGAACAGCTGCATAGATAGCGAACCGAACGGGCCCGTTCTGAGGGCAACAGGTTTCTGTCCTCGCATGATGATCATCTGCACACGTCGCTTCTCGTCCGGCAACATTTCGTACCATGCACTCTCGTACGCTGCGTTGCTCACCCCTTCACTCTGAAATAATGCCCTCAACAAGTCATTTCAGGACCAGCTAATTTACGAAAAAGTAAGATCGTGGGATATAAGCACACTAATACGTTGTCTCACATTAAATACGAAGAAACGGTATAACTTCATAGCACAGAGTTCTTCTTGAGAAGCTAGTCAAGAAATTCGCTGCATTTTATGGAAACCGGGAGTTCATTACCGAATTCACAACAACCCACCACCTGTCTTTGTCCTGAGCCAAATAAATCCAGTCCATGTCCCTCTATTACACTTCTTGAATATCCGTATTAATATTATTCTCCCATCTACCCCTAGGTCTTCCAAGTTATCTCCTTCCTCAAGTGTTTCCCACCTAATTTCTGTATGTACCTATTCTGTCCCCCGTAAGTGCCACATGCCCATCCCATGTCATTTGGCGTGATCTAAGGACACGAATAATATTGTAAGAGGATGAAAAAAGGTTATAAACGTAAATATACAGTGCGGTCCAAACGTTTAGGACTATTTTTTTAACCGAAGACACCTGAGGAAGACAAATGCCTTTTTTATTCAAAATAAGCTCATTGGCATACATACTGACTTTTGCGTGGTCGTACATTTTCTGAAAAGCTGCCGAAAATTCCTCTTTTTGGACCTTCTTTAATTCATCAGTTACGGCTTCTTGGATCTCAGCAACATTCACAATGTGTAGTCCTTTTAACTTTATTTTCAACTAGGGGAACAGAAAATAGTCTGGCGGAGATAAATCTGGAGAGTACGAGGATGATAAAGGGTTGTAACTTTTTTTTGTCAAAAATTGGCAAACTCTTACAGCTTTGTGGGCGGGCGCATCATCGTGCAACAAGAAAAAATCTCGAGAACAGAACGCAGCTGGGCGAACCCGATGAATGCGCTTCAGGAGACGATCCATTACTTCTTTATAAAATTCTGCATTTACTGTTTTTCATTCTGGTACGAATTCTTTGTGCACTACGCCTTGAGAGTCAAAAAAAATTATCAACATGATCTTGATGCAGGACCTTTGGAATTTCAGTTTCTTTGGCCGAGGAGGTGTCTCACCAACCCATTCAGAACGCTGTCGCTTTGTTTCGGGGTCATAAGCAAAACGCCAGGTCTCAACTTCCGTAATAATTTTGTTAAAAAAGTTTTGTGTGCATCGGGCTTTGCGATAATGCCTTGGCAAGATGTGACTCGATCTTCCCTCTACTCAGGTGTCAAGGAGTGTGCAACAAAACGTGCACACAACTTGTTCTTTTCCAAATCCTCTCTCAGAATCCGAAGGACTACAGTCTTGGGTATCTTCAAAGATTCTGCTATTATACTTGAGCGACTGGACGGTCATTTTTGACCACTTCAGCAACAGCAGCAATTTTTACCTTATTTCGAGTCGATTTTGGACGGCCACCTCTCTCGCCATCTTCTACAAACTCCTTTCCGTCTCGAAATCGAGAATACCACATAAAAATTTTGATTGGTTTAGAGCCTTATTCCCATAAACCTTTTGCACCAATACAAGTGTTTCTGTCGCAGATAGACCGACTTTGAAACAACATTTTATGGCAACTCTCTGTTCATTTTCGCCATCCACGACGTATAAAGAAAACTGACTTTACAAGACCAGTTATAACTCGTATACTGTCGAAGATAAAAAAAAAAAAAAGAAACTCGGTGTGTGAACGGATGTTGGTTGATAATAGTTAGTGTGTTGGCCGATAGATCACTCTAGTTCTGTTATTAAAAACAGTCCTAAAACTTATGGATCGCAATGTGTTTATATTTTAGATTTAACATTGTGTTCCTTAGCTAGGTATAGTCAGTGATAAAGAATCTTACCTCTGTAATGAGCCTGGAACCGAACCAGCAGTAAAATCCCAGTTCGAACACGGCAGTGACTAGGTGTGCCAGAACTTTGAAGTACTTCATGTTGAGAGGCAGCTGTGTGAAGTAGAACACAATACGTCAACTGAGCTGTTGTTCAGTAAATCCCACGTGTTTTCAAACACGGAATCGGTTTTACATGGGCTGTCCGGAAAGTATGGGTCCATTTTGCATATATCGAGAACCGGTCGCGTGGCCTTGATGTAACTTGGTAGCCAGTCAGAGAAGACCTTACTGTGCATCCGTGAACAGTCACTCTCCCATGGGGCTAGTCAGTCGGCAGTGAGACGCCGTTGACTGAGCTTGTGTACTGTATGACCGTCGTATTGAAAATGACCGATCGAGCAGATCAGCTTCATCACGACTTTGCGCCTACCCATTCTACAGCTCTCATGCAGACGTTTTTGGCAAAAGTCACATCACCCAGGTCTGTCAGCCCCTCTACAGCCTAGCTTTGGCTCCCTGCGGCTTCTGGCTTTTTCCAAAACTAAAATCGCTGTTGAAAGGGAGTTGATTTTTGAATGCGACAGTCACACATTTCACAAGCTCAGTTAAAGGCATGTCACTGCCGACTGACAATTCCCACGGGAGAATGACTGTTCACGGATGCGCATTAAGTTCTCCACTAAATGACTGCCAAGTTACATCAAGGCGACGCTACCGGTTTTTCGAGATATTCAAAATGGACTGATGCTTTCAGGACAACCCTCGTATAGGTAGATTACAACATACACAATTAAAATGTGCTACTCATTCTAATAACTCAAACATTCATAAAAACGTTTCAAATTTAAAAATGTTCTACGAGAAGCTTACCAGAATTAGTTGTAACCCCAGAACACACATGATGAGTGAAGCACTCAGGAGCTCCATAAACATGAGCGGGCTCAACATTGCATTCAGGTCACTAGCGTTCCTAAGGACACGTGAGTTTCAGTTACACGCAGCAATTTATTCATTTATACTTATTATTTTAATATTTTTTAATAACCATTTGTTCACAGTGAATTTCGGGGACAAATAAATTCTGTGACTGTTTTGTGGATTGATGAGTTGAAGAATTTTATTGCTTAAAATATATTCCCCAAGGGCTGAGAATTAAATTCCAATTCCTGCCAATCTTCAGTGCAAGTGTGTGGGTCAAGAATTTGGGAGGCTCACAAACCGGAATTAAAAAAGTGTTTCTGACCAGAAAAAAGAAAAATTTCTGTGGAATAAATGCAAAATATCTGGCACGTGTTTCTATTCATCCTGACTTTTAATTATACTTGTAAGATTTTTATGGCAAGCATATGACACATCTCGGAAAAAAGAGGAAATATTGAATAGTCGATCTAGACGGTATGTATTGTCTTTGGCACTGAGAATGAATGCTCGTTTCAATACAGTTCCCACCGCTACCAGTGGTTACAGGGTGTTTCAGGATAAATTTGCCTTACTTCTGGAGTACGTTTCTTAAGTTAAATTACATCCATATAACGAAAAATAAATGTATCTGAATTTGAACTGTTACGGAAATATTGGTGCGAATAAAATGTGGTCATCTTGCGGTTCCATGTAAGGTACCTGTTTAGTACGATATCTTATCCATACACTGCGCGGACCCGTCGTGAGCCGACAACGAAGCCATTCTATGAGGCTGTATGTGGGTATGTAAAGTGCGTGAAACCTAAGTACGATTTTAATTAAACAAATGCGAGATTTTCTTGATTAATCAATGTCTCTGTGTCACTGGTGTGTTAATTAGATGTTAAATATACTTGTTAACATTACAGAAACTACATATTTCTCCTAGTTTTATCATGTATTTGGTACAAGATAGATATGTAATTACTCTCAATCTTTAAAATTTTTCTCCCCATTATCTCCGTAACCATTCAAATTCGGATATAGTTATTTTTGGTTATACCGATGTAATTTAAGCTGAGGAAATTTCTCTCGACGCGTAGCTGATTTACCCCTGAAATACCCGATATATAAAGTAAAACTCGTATTTTGCGAGGTAATAAGGGGAGTGTAGTTATTTTAAAGCAGGGGGAGGCAAATCAAATTTCCAATGGTATAGATATGTCTCTCAGATAGGAAGGAAAAGAAAAGATTACAATTAAAACTATGTAAGTATGACTGCAACTGTGTAGCTTATCTTAAAGTAAGAAACGTATGCAAAGGTTTGGCCTAGGAATATTTAAAAAATGCGAAAAACTCCAAGAAATCGCATTAAAATGTGGGAAAAGTTAAGAGAAAATTGGGAGCGGGGAATCTTTGTCACCAAGAACACGTAACAACCTTTCTTTTTTGTCCCTCTGCTATTATATATATCTGCATATAAGTCATACTAATGTACAAAGCTTAATTGTGTTGTGTTGTGTACGTATATTAAATTTGGTATTCACGCAATGCGGAAGTACGTTGTTATGAGAGTTTAGATGATGCTCTTCAGGGTAGAGGTAAGAATGGAGTTTCTTCAAAGCGTTGGTAACCACGGGTGATGTTACACTTTGTCTCCAACAAGAGAATGTACACTTGTATTTTTACCCTCATGGAAACTTTAAAATTCTAAAAATATCATAGGTTTCAGGACTGAATGCAGAAGGCTTATCAGGACCTAAGATGTTGGAAGTGACATAAGAATGGAAAAAATAGTATAATAAGGAGCTTCACGATTTTTGCTATTCGCAGAATGTTGTTAAAGTGTTCAACGTAGAAGAGTGAAATGGGTGAGACATAAGTGCATACATGTTTGAGAAGTGACAAATGCTTACAGATTTTTGTCAAAAGAACTTGTAGGAAAGAGACAGCTTGGGACACAGAAGCGTAGATGAGAGGAAAATATTGACATTTAGCAGAAATATTATATGAAACTCTAAAAGGAATTAATATGACTCAGTATATGGGGTAGTGGTGGGGCTGTTTTGAATAGGGCAATGAACTCTATGGCTATATGAAAGGGACAAGGGACGAAATCTAAGCCATGGTACCGGCGCACAAAAATGAGAGCAAGTCACTTGTTTTGTTACAGGTAAATTGCAGAAGTACAATAAAGCTTTAGAGTTCTGGAATTTAGTCGATACGTATAACCCTGACATAATAGGTACGGGGTCTTAACTTAGAGAAGAAATAGGGAACCTAAAAATATTTAGGGCGGACGTCACAACTTTTAGAAGAGACAAGCATGCGCGGGGTGGGGGTGTGTTTATTAAGTTAAAAATAATATTACCTGCTCGGAGCTATGTGTCGGCGACGATTTCGAGATTATAGCAGTGGAGGTAAAAGGCAGTGACCTTAATTGGACGTGGGAAGTCGTAGGCATTTACAGGGCCCCAAATGAGGACATACGTGTTATTGAAAGGTTGGCTGCCCGAACCGGATTTCTGGGAACTTCTATGAAGGGGAGCATTATAGGAGACGATTTAAACTTACCCCAAGTAGACTGGAAGGGAATCATACCTCAACGACCTTCAACGGTGGTTGAGTGAATGGAGAATCGCCATTAATGTCTCTAAGAGCACCGCGATCATCTTCGCGCGTGCCGGACGGCGCTTCATCCAACCCCGACCAGTAACCCTCTTCGGGGAACCAATCGAATGGGTCGACACAACTCGTTATCTGGGGGTAACCCTAGATACACGACTCACCTGGTCGCCTCACATCGATCAGGTCAGGAAGAGGACTGCTCAAAGGATGGGTATGCTGAGTCCCCTCCTGAATAGGAAGAGTGATCTCTCCGTCAGGAACGGAGTCCTGCTATATAAGCAGCTCATCCGCCCCATGATGGATTGTGCGTGCTCCGCGTGGAGGTCCGCTGCCCGCTCCCATGTCCGGATGCTACAGCTGTTGCAATCCAAGTGTCTTCGTCTTGCTACTGGTGACCCCTGGTACGTAAGTAACAGACAGATACACGAGGACCTGGGTGTTCCACTCTTTGCTGACCTCATCAGAGCCCTGACTGCGAGCTTCGACTCAAATTTAGCTAACGTGGAGAACCCCCTTGTACGGCAATTCGGCAGATACTTACGCTGACCGAGGGTTGACCCCGTCGTCTGAGGCGCGAGCCAAGGGCGGCAGGAGCCAGCAGGCCAGTCGAGGCCATCGCCTGCGATGGCCAAGCCGACCAAACGAATCGCGTTCGGCGCTGATCAGCCGAGCGCTTTTCGGCTAACCTGACTGAGGTTTTCTGTGATTTTCCTCAGTTGTAAGGCAAATGCCAGGGTATACGATGCAAAGTCGGGGCACGGCCCGCACTCTCCTCCCCAGGCGCGGCGGCTTCGCCTAAGCGCCTGACAAAATGTCGCTTTTACGACGGAGCCAGTCTGGGCTCAGAATCCAGACAGCCAACCAACCAAAGTTTATCCCTTCCATAAGTAGTTTATGCCATCTAGGCACTAGTCTTTGACAAAACCAGGCAAGGCCCTCAGCCTGACTTCAAAATCGTTAGCGTTAGTATATTCCCCTGTTAGAGTTAAGGTTTCTGTTATAGAGCTCAGCGATACGGTCAAACGCAGTAATGGCTAACAGACAGGAGGATGTCGACTTGCGCTTCGCGCAAGTCTCCGCCCCAGTTACCACTTTGGCTTAGCCTGGTCAGTTCAGTCGACTACTTTCAGGCGAGATGTGCGGATCAGCCTGCAAGGTTTGTAGTGCTCGTGCAAGCCTGTGTTCTGTAGTCATGTGATGCTTACTGGTTACCCATTCCATTCTCTTGTTTTCCCTTCACTTATCCTCCCGTGCGTCACCGTGTGCCATCACATTTCAAACGCAGTCTACTAGTGTTACTCAGGCATTTGTAAACAGATTGGTGTGGGACGACGGGTACACTCAGGTGGTAGGAAAACCGACCCGAGGGGATTCTTTACTGGACGTTTACCTTGTTCGACCCGAAAGTTCACTCATATCTTGCGGTACGGTACACGGGATCAGTGACCATAGCGGGGTGTTATTAGACGTGGAATGGGTAGAAAAAGGTTTTGTGACTCAGGAGAAACGAATAGTACCCGCATACCACAAAACAAATGTGTCAGGGCTACAAAATTTTCTTTGGGATAAATTACCGACATGGGCAAATAATGGTAGCTTCGTAGAAGACATATGGAAAAATTTCAAGGACATGGTTTTTGAGTGTATCAAACATTTCGTTCCGCATAAAATTCTGAAACTAAATCAGGATTCAGAATACTATAACAAGGAAGTGAAGCGGCTAAAAGTAAAGGTCAGAAGAGCATACAATCGGAGAAAATTAGGCGAGCACTAACAAGTGGAGCTGAAGAGGCTATCCAAGAAATTGTTAACAGCGAAAAGAAATGCACAGGAAACATTCTTGAGCTAAGTATTACAAAATGAAGATAAATTCTAGTCGGAGTTTTACAGGTTTGTAAATAGACATGAAGGAAACAGGGAAAATATTCCTTCGATCAAAGACTGCAATGGAGGGCTAATCACAGATCCCGTAGATAAGGCAAATAATCTGAACAACTATTATGCTTCTGTCTTCAGCTGCGAGCGGGACATCCCAGATATAATTTCAACTCACTCGGATAAAACCTTTACCATTAAAATTAACATTATTAGGAAGCGGTTAGCAATTATCGGGAGAAACAAATTAATAGGACGTGACGGCATTCCTGGAGCTATACTGAAAATGGGTGGGGAAGCCATGATTCCGTAACTGGCGCTATTGATAGACATACAGATTAACAATGGTACTATACAAGGAGGCTGGAAAAAAATCCACAGTTTTTCCTATTCACAAAGGAGGCGATCGTTTTTTATTCAAAAATTATAGGCCGGTCATTTTAACCTCAGTGGTATATAAACAAATGGAACATGTCATAGCAGGTTATATACAACAAGTGTGGGAAGATAGGGATTGGTTCTACGAGGGACAACATCGCTTCAGACCAGGATACTCGTGCGAGAGTCAAATAATTACAGTCTTTCAGGACATATCAGACTCCCTGGATGAAGCAGCCAGACTGGACGCGATAAAAGTATATTTTTCGAAAGCTTTTGATCTAGTCCCTCATGACCGGCTGCTTAAAAAATCTGCAGCCTCGGGCGTGGATTCAAGGGTGGTCTTATGGATTAGGGAATTTTGTGATAGGTCGTTCTCAGGGAGTTAGACTAGGGAAGAATTATTCAGAGGAAGTTAGAGTGACGTCAGACGTATCTCAAGGGAGCGTTCTGGACCCACTTTTGTTCCTAGCTTACGTAAACGATATTTGGAGGAACATCGAATTAAAAATTAGAAAATATTAAATATTAATTAGAAAAATTAGAAAATATTAAATATTAAATATCAAGGACGTAGAAAAATTGCAGACAGATCTGGATAGATTGGGGGATTGGGCGGGGGGAAATGAAATGGAAAAAATCCGAATAGAAGTAAGGCTTTACGAGAGCCCGGGTGAAGGGTCCGCTAAATTATTCCCTTGGGGACCAAAAGATTCCTGAAGCTAGCTCTTGCAAATATTTGGGAATCATCATACGAAGCTGGGCTGATCAGCTAAATTACACCTTTCAAAAAGCCTGGAGGCCACTACATTTCGTAATGCGTATTGTAAAAGAGGGAAATAAAAATACGAAAATTTAGTCTATACGTCACTAGTACGTCCCATTCTCGAATATGGGGCGGCGTGCTGGGATCCATACAGGGAATGTCAGATAAGTGCTTTAGACCGTGTACAAAATAACCCTGCTAAATTTGCGCATCACTCGGGAGGCTCAGGCTGGGAATCTTTGGCGCAACGTAGGAAGATAGCACGCATGTGTGCGCTGTACAAAGCGTATACCGATGAGAGGGCGTGCAAAGCGATAGGGGATAGGTTACAGGTGCCAAGCTACTTAAGTAGGGTCGATCATTATTGGAAAATCAGAGCCAGAAAACAAAGAACAGACGTCGGGAAATTTTCGTTTGTGAATGGGTCTATTACCGACTCGAACCAGCTACCCAAAGGGGTGATAGGGTTTCTCACGGTAAAACGCATATTTTCAAAACGAGGGTTAGGAAATTGAAATCCAATGAGGGGAAGAGAATGCGATAAAAAGTGAAAGGAAGTGGAGGGAAGTGAAGCAAAGGAAAGTAGTTGTAGATATAAATAGGAAAGTAAAGTGAAGTGAAGGCTTGATAGGATAAGTGAAAAAAAAGTGAAGTGAAGTGAAGTGAAATGGTGAGAGGTTCTTATAGGGCAGTAAAGGGGTTCATTATTTTGGAAATAAGTTTGGAGATGGGAGAACTGTACTGTGTCTAGTTTAGTGATGTGAGATGAAAAAGAGCGGTAGGGAATATAAATGAATTAAGCCAAATGAGAGGGTAGTGAAGTGCAAATGAGAAAGAGTGAAGTGTCGATAATTGTAGTGAGGTGTAGTTGGGTGAAGTGTGGTGAAGTGTAGCGAAGTATTACAGTGTAATGCTGTTCTTTTGGTACTTTATTATCGTTGTGTATACGGTTGTATGTTTTGTACACTTTTGTTTAATTCTGTAGGTTATGATTCTTATTGTTATATGTATGCTGTGTTCTGTATATTCTGTTTTTATCGTGCCAACTGGCATTCTCCAGCTACCCTGACTGAGGTTTTTCCGTGTTTTTTCCTCATTTGTAAGGCAAATGCCAAGGAACAGCTCGCAAAGAAAAGGCACGGTCCGCACTCTTCCTAATTAATGAATTGTGTTGTTCTGTGTATTTTTTGTCTCGAGAGTGTTGTTCTATGTATTGTTTGTGTGTAAATGTGTACTACTGCCACCGGCTGTCAACCCAATTGCAGTTAAATATATCATATCATATCATTCGAATGGCTGTTAGCTACGCAAGAAGAAACGTGCCTTCATAGAGTTACATTAGTTAGTACCAGTGTACTACTTACTCAAGTATATGCTGATGGTACTTAATGCATTCCGTCATATAGCTTGATACTTTAAGTCCTTCTTCTTTAGTGAGGTAGAGTGCGTCGTCTTCACTGCGCCGCTCTGAAACTGTGTGTTGTATTTTGGTGTCCTCCGCAGTCCTCCTCACCACTGCTGCTGAACTGCCTTTTTTGTCCGTAGAATCCTTTATTTGGTCTCGTACATTCTTCTTGGCATTCCTCAGGGATGAGCTGAGGAGATGAAACTGCGATATCGTATAAATGATGAGAACATAGTAGAAGGCATTTAAGCTGCCAATAATAAAGCACCCTTCTGAAAAAGTCGATGAAGCCTGCTGCAAGTAGGTTAATATATTGTACGGATATACCGTTGAGTCTACAGGGAACCATGCCTTCCATACGAGGAGATTATACCCTTTTTGAGTGGTCGAATTCACTTGTCTCGACGTTAGAACAAGTGTCGGCGGTGTCACGATCATAATGAATACAGTCGTACACACGGTACCAAAGTAGATAAATGTGGTTGTCTTGGCCAGGTACATTGCATTTTTAATAATGGATTTCTCTTCATCGTTTAAATTATTTCCATGTATGTAAAAGTTTTTTTCCAAATTGATCGTAATTTTTGTCATCTTTTCCCTGTGCAACAGAAAAGGAATAAGCTTGGTTCCATGAAGAAACTGGACGAGACATACCATCAGACTCTCACTGAATTCGAAGAAGCTCTCATTGGCCAGTATTGCATGAAGAAACAGTGTAATATCGAAAGTTATGTGGCCTAAGATGACAAGCGTCTGATAACAGCGGTACGCTAGGACTTTGAAAGAGTTTCCCTTCATGTCTCGCCACCATATTCCTCCAATTTTCAGTAACCTGAGATTTAATGTTAAAACTTTCTGGGGGTCAAATTCATCGACTGCCATTTCTTTTTTAGAGTTCTTTGTTTCTCACCGAGTTCGAAAGTGAGGCCTGAAAGTGAACGTGTCTGTGTACCACAGATCTAAGCGCTTGAATTCAGTAATTTAAAAACGGCCTTATTTTAGCCTTATTACTTGCTTCTTATTGACTGTTCCATACGTGAACGTGCAATAAGAAATTGTTATTGTGCTTGCTTGATTGCTGATACTTTGTCATGTCCTCATTTTTGTAAAGGCTTCTGAAAGATTTATGACAGTTCTACCACTTCATTATTCCCAATTCATGTCGCCAGTTGCAATTGATTCTTTGCCACTTAGAAACAGGTTGTTTTATGCTTCTCACGCATCACGTGGCCCTAATATATAGCCTCTGTTGCACGTAGTTACATCACTGATGAAACTCACGAGAAATAATGTATCCAAATTTGAGTTCCATTTTAAAATCTTGCGTTAACGAATAAACAGATATGCTGATTAGTATTCCAACCATAGTCTTTTTCTTTCTTTCTTAGTCTGGCCCTTTCTACCCACTCAGTATAGATGCGGATAATTATTGTCGCGTCTGATCACACTCAGTGACACACACAAGGTAGGACTCCTCTGGACGAAGGATCGACCTGTCGCACAAGTATGGAACCTGCTAAACACACATTCAGTATAAACAGATACCCATGGCCCCGGAAGGATTCGAACCCCCAATCCCAGCATGCTAGCTGCCTCAGAAACGCGCCTTAGACAGCGTGACCACTGGGATCGGCCATGTTTAACCCTTAGGCTCCTAATGTCATATATATATGGAGCACCTATTCTTGATGTTTCTAGATCACACACAACGACGCAGCACAGTCGGTAGGACTCCTCT
>Ga0268261_10002929_pt1 | contig 12394 bp, 6 predicted proteins | sample TergutNc150P1_FD_190353 | JGI IMG/M metagenome (GOLD analysis project Ga0268261, IMG submission 190353) | Nasutitermes corniger P1 segment gut microbial community from laboratory colony in Florida, USA - Nc150 P1 (SPAdes) (version 2) | ecosystem: Host-associated > Arthropoda: Insects > Digestive... | reverse complement strand
GTATATGACATTAGTAGCCCAAAGGTTAATAATTTAACCCTTATCCTGCTAACGTGGAGAAAATGGTGAGCTCCTAATAATGCCAGCAAATAGCAGATGGGATATAATTCAGGCTTTTAAGGGTTAATCCCTGTACTGGGTCTTCAGAACGCAAATTTTTTTAATTCTATCCACCATTTTCACTTGTCATTTGAAGAAGATGTGCACAGTCTGCATACACTTTGTCACTCAACTCATCATAGACATTATCTGCACTAATTTCTAAACTGCTATCATGATCTGAGCATGACAAGTGATCAACTTCAGGTACACAGATATCATCTGACACAATTTCATTATCACAGCGGCCCAAGTCAGGCAGAGGTAACTTCATAATCCTCCATGTGCCATCATACCCACCACATTCAACTAAAAATGAAATAATAACAACAGAACAGGATAAACAGTAAAATTTGTTGGTCAAAACTGAGATGGATGAAAAAACTTGCCTGTACGATTATATCGGTTTATAAGGTGTGGTGGAATCTCCTCATGCACAGATTTCTTCAAACGAACAAACTATAAGATGCCAACACTTACTGTGGTTAGAGCAAACCTAAGAGTTATAAGTCTTGAGCAATGAAAAGTCCTGCCATCACTAGCAAAAATGTGAAAAGTACACATCACACAGATGTACGATGTACGTATATTACCCTCTGCAGATTAAGTTCTGCACAATCCAGACCTAGATGGAAGACAGTGTACTTCATACTTTAGCTGCACTACTCTGCACCCATTGGATAGGGGAATAAGTGTGGAACAGAGATGGTGTGAATGCAACTGTAAAGATGGAGGTCCTGCATTTGCCAGGGATTGAGCCCTGGCCATCCAGCCTATAGAATAATTAGTTTTATAAGTTTGCTTAGTCTGACATCTGCATATTGCATTTGGGTAGGACCATAACTCATATGGTCACGAAGTACAGGAATGAAGATTCTAGAAACTGAAATGTTTAATTTCTAAATTAGAAAACTGAGAAATTTAATTTACTGTTCTCAAATGTTTGCTGTTTATTAAACTTATGCCTTTCTCATCAGTAAACAACATTTTCTACTATCAGAATTATTGCACACAAACAGTAAAACATGAAAAACTTAGAACTCCAATCTGACTTTTGATTGCTTTACATTAAACTACACTGAAAGCTAAAGGAACGTGATCTAACACTCCCATGATAAAGAGGCTGTAATTAATAATGACACAAACATTTACTTACTCTGAAGAATTCTGTGTTAGAAATTCTCGGACAAGAAGTTTGATCTTTGTTATATTCCTTCCCACTTGCAAGATGGAATTGTTTTCCTCTGTCTCTTCAAAATTGAATGGGTACACCTGACTTGGACCAACATGTTTCTTCCCTATAATGCCTGTTACAAACAGGTGAATATATCTCTAAGTACAGCAAATAATTAAGGCCAAGGCAAGTTACACAAACATTTATGAAGTTTGAAGTGTATCAGAAAAATTCAAATAATAATAATTTAATTTAACAAGTCTGTAGAAGCAGAATATCTGGAATGTGACTGGACCAGTGTTTGTCAGTGTGCCATGCTGAGAAATGCAGGTGTCCATCAGCATTTTAAATTCATATTTGTTACACATGCAACTTTCAAATTTTTAACTATAATAATTCAACTGTTTGTTACTAAGCCATAATTACCTCCTCTCATATTCTTTCAAATTGATTATACACAAATAATTTGAACTTTTGACATTACACAAACTAAACGGATGAAAAATCATTATTAGGGAAACCTGAAATTTATCATTCACTCATGTCTATATACTAAAACACAGCTTCATAAGAACACACCATCTGGTGAACTGTGAAACTGAATGACATTTTAGTGTACTGCCATATAAAAAAAGTTGAGATACCCTCATAAGGTTAACAGCAAGTAGAACCCAGAACAGGCCATGAAAGCTCAGAGGGGGAGTAAAGCTACAGCTCTACTGTTTTGTTAACCTTGGCACTAGATGGAAGAGGGTGGTCAACACTCTGCTTCAGCCACTTTATGCCCAGGAGGAAACATGGTATCCATGGTACAGGAGGATGGATGGAGCCAAAGGCCAGTCTGAACAGAAGCAGAAAATCACGCCCCCCACTGGAATTTCATCCCTGGGCCATCCAATGCATGGTGAGTCACTATACCTACTTTGCTATCCCAGCCCACTGAAAAACACTGGACCAGACTGTAAACAGAGAATTTATTTTCAGTGCATTCCATACTGTGGGCCTCATATGTTAAAAGAGCACATGTATATATCACCTGTTCTTATTCCATGGTCTGACAGAATTGCTGGAAGACTTCTGATATTTTCAAAGGAACTAAAATGATGAACTCCTTGGTGCAAACCATACATTCCATTCTGGTGAGCTGGTAACCCAGTTAAGATAGCTGAACGACTACAATAAATGATAAGTAACTGGTTAGTTGGTAGGTGACCTCAGCAGTAACACTTTCCACAGGTTTTGAAACTTTATTTCTAAGACAAAATCTCAAGAACTGTATTGGAAACTAGGAATTATGATGATGATAATTATGAATACAATTTTGTATGTTTTATCATATGCAGACCTTAAAAATTTACACACCTCCTACAATAAAAGAAATGCTGCAGGCAATTATTTTGTAATTTGGGGCAGACATGTTTGTTTAAAAATAACTGTGGGCCAGAGAACCTTCCAAGAAAATTTTAATTAAATTCTTTGACTGCACATACCAAAATTAAAAAAGTGACATTATTAATCATTAATTTGAACATGATTTCCTTAACTCTGACTGCTGTCTAAGAGGTGGTAAGATATTAAAATTATCTGAAGTGAGCCCCACACTGCCTGCAAATAGTGAACATACATTATGGACCTCAAAATGTGTATTGCAAATGCATCATCAGTACAGGATGTCCAGCTCAAAGTGGAACCCAATAACAGAATTTAAACACTTGCTTATGTACTCTATATTAACAATCTCTACTATATAACTGACCACATGTTGAAACAGACATGGAAATGGCCTCCTTCAGCTCTCAGATATGCTTACCACCTGGTGATGAAAGTATTAAACTTCTTCAAAAATTTTTTTTTTTGGCTAGACATTGCCAAAACTGCATGCCTGATTATTTCTTAAGTTCAACTTCTGTGCACAGATTTTCTGCCAACCAATACCTGTTTATATTATGGCTGAAGTAATCTCACTTGTAAGATTAAGCAGAAATTGACTGACTTCACCAGTACACACTGCTTCATAGAACCAGTTAAAAAACTAAACTGCGGTATGGTATCAAAGGAATCAGTTTTATGGCTCTGTGCAGAGGAAAGTGTTGTACCTTGAGCCATTTTTAATTTCAGCCATTAGCCATCACTCATTCATCTGCAGGCATATGTAAAAAGATTACTACCTACTTTTTAAGAGTTCTCCATCATGAGGACTGTGTGTATGAATAATGTTCAGCAGGACATTCTTTATTGTTTAGAACGTTTTGAAAATTATAGCTATGCCAAGCATTTTTCAAGAAGATTGTTACAAAGTTTTGTGTTCCAGTGTTTTTATTTATTGTATAATTTAAGGTACAGGTACAAACTTAATTTTTAGCTCTTTCATTTGATGTAAACAGCTTGACTTGAATCTAATCTATCTATTAAATTCTGTGTAATTATTCCTTTTTTGGTCTACTGTTGTGCCTTGGGTCATAGGCCAAAGTACAACATGGTGTGTATTTTGGTCTACTGTTGTGCCTTGGGTCATAGGCCAAAGTACAACATGGTGTGTATTTTCAGTACATTCGGAATACAAAATAATTTCATTTCTAGGAGAATGCAGCTAAGTAAGTCAGGGTTAAAAAAAATGGTAGATTCAGTAGCCATAGAACAAACCATACAATATGTAATTAGTAACAACAAAATGATTTCAAGAAAATGTTCATTGCCATACAGGATACTGAACTAGTGAAGTACTTTAAATAGGCTGCAAAACTACATTATAATCTCACAATGAAGGAAGCTCTGAAATCTGCCTTCTGGTATGGCAAAGAAAATGGTGTAGTTATACCAGAGAGTTGGGTAATGAACAGTTTGCTGGTAATATGTGTCTGAGGACTCTGAGGAAACATCATGAGTCCTGGTGTGTGGAAAACCTACAGCTACTAGTCTCACTTGATCTACAAGTGTTAACTGTAAAAATGTAAACACTTTTTTTTTTAATTTAAAGGAATTTACATCAAGACATAATTTCACAGATAATAAAATCTATAATTTAGACCAGATAAAACTGGTAATACAACTTTTCATGCTCCTCCCACAATTATCTGTGATAAGGGACACACGCAAGTGCAGAGTTGGAATTCAAGGGAAAGACGGATAATGTCACAATGATTGTCGCTGTGAATGCCACGTAACTACGTTCCTCCAATGTTCATATTTCCAAGAGTGCATTTCAAAAAATACAAGCTGACTGGTGTTGCTACAGCTTCAACTGGAGGTGCAAACCCAACAAGCTGGTGAAATGAGAGGGTCTTCATGAGTAACTGAAGCATTTTAGTGCTTTGTAAGGAAGACCCAGTTCTCTTGATTTTAGACAGTTATGAGTTGCACTTAACAATCCCAGTCATCCACACAGCAAAAGGAAATGGAGGCATTGCCCTGCTTACACTGCTGCCCCATACATCACGTGCATTACAGCCATTGGATTGCACCATCTTTGGTCCATATAAAACATAATACAATCCCTGTCTTTATGATTGGAAGATGTCAAACCCAGACAAACCTGTCAACAATTTACAGTGCTGCAGGCACTATTCCAAAATCTTTCAGCAAGGAATTTACCAAACACAACATTAAAAAGAGGTTTCATTTGACAGGAATTTATCCCCTAAATGAAAATATTTTAAATGTAGATTAATTCCTATTCTGCTATATCACCAACTGACATTAAAGTCAGGTACCAGAACCAGTCACTGCCCCTTCAAGCTCCAAGGACAACACTGAAAGAGGAACATCAGCTGGATTTATACAGAACATGAAAGTAACCCCTGAAATAATAAAACCCTTCCCTAACAATGGACCAAGAAAAAGTGGGGGAAGAAAGCATGGAAGAAATTGGATCCTAACAGACACACCACAGAAGAGTGAAACTGGAAACCAAGGAGCCAAAAATGGTAGAAGGAAATATTCAGGGAAAACAATTACAAAGAAAATGTTAAAGAAGGGCTTTATTACTGTTGACTGCTCTGAAAAGGATCTGATGAGATTCCACATACAGATTGTGGACGATGATTATGTAGAAGGGAGTGAAAAAGAAAATGCAAATGATAATGAATAAAGTTTTGCCAATGGTGATGTTGCAAAAGGGGATTTTACTTTAGTAAATCAGGCAGGAAACAGAGTCATTTATTATAACATAGCTGAAGTAGTGAATGATTTTTATGAATATAAAATGAGCTAGTACAACGGGCTGGACAACACTAATAAATTTATCCTTGACAAAGACAATGAATACTGTATTTCAGCAAGCTTAATAGTGATATATTATGGAAAATTCCACCACCATTACCAGCAGGACTGTCCAAATGACAAGCATCTGTTTTCCAGTCGATTTTGCAAATTTAATTTGAAATACAGTCAAGCTGCCTCTTTAGCTTTACAAAATACAGGAGTACATGTAAATGAACTTATTTTAAGTTGGACATAGTTTATCTTGCATATTTCTTTTTCTTCATTTGTAGATATATAAAACGAACGCTATTGGAAGATACTGATGGCATATATGTTTCTTCCATTATTAAGGATTCCATTCCTGATAATGTAAGTTGTTATGTATTTATTACTATAGTAGGCTATAGGCCCTGTACCAATACAAAGTGTGAAAAGTAAATGTACTCTTCACTCTACCCTTCCCTTGACTTCAGGCCCAAGGTACATCAGGTGACACAACAGTTGGGTCACTTTACCTCCTACCCTTGAGATAACATCAGTAGCCATACAAATGAAGTAATGTTTAAATACAGTAATTTGTGGGAAGTTTTTCTCACACCTGGTGTACAATCATACCTTACTGGTATAAGTTTCCAGGCTCTCATGGCAGGTGTTGTTCAAATGAGTCTTCTGGGAGTCATTAACTTTAGTTACAGGCAACATGTTCCTTCATTATATTGCATGTGTTTTTGCTTGTTTCTTTATTGCATACCTGTGCTCAGTTGCTAAGATAATGTGCTGCCACCTCAAAATGAAAACTTGTTCACAAAATAGAGATGCTCTCTTTTTGCCAGAATACGAAATTTCCTGGTTCATGCACAATTTGTACAAACAGAAACTGTGGCCTCAGAGCCAATTGTTTACTGTACCTGGGTGAACAACTGCTCACAGATGTGTAAGCATTGTTGAAAATCAAGCTTCTTTTGCCTAAGGCATCTATATTTGGTGTCTGACATATCTTGTTCCTATATGTCCCCATTTCAAATCCTCCATCATCAGCTGGCACAAAAATATAAGAAAATATACACTTAAAAATACAGACATATGAGTACTCATCAAGTTTAAAGTATGTATAAATTTTACAGTGTTCACAGTGTATGAAATAATATGTACGTTCAGGCTTTCTTCTGGCAGTTCATGACATTGCACCAGACTAGAACCATTCTTTCATAGAAAGTCAAATAAGGATAAACGTGTAAGTTAAGTTTCAGTTGTTGTTAATTTGAGATACTATAAATCAAAAATTCTTATAAGCTCTGCCTTCTCCATTTTCTCTGTCACATCTAAGTACCGGAACATTCTACAAATGAACACTGCATATGTTAAGTACAATACAGATGATATGGTAAAAAAAATATAATTTAATTTCTTAAAGGCAAAGACAAAATTTATGTATGATTACTTTTCTTTGCTTATCTGTTAATCCCTCCACCGTAACTGCAACTTGCTGCAGTCAAATATAATTCAGTAGTTGAAGAATAATGTATGAGCAATGAGTCAAACTCAAAATGATGACTGATTAAGATACATATAAGGTGAAACAGGATAAGTGGAACCGCTATTTTTAAGAGCTGAAATTTAATATGTGATTACTCACCAAATTTAGGTTCTATTTTGTTGAAATTTCATACAGTCGACTACAAACTCAGTATCTAACTAAGGTACAAATATAAGAAGAACACAGTGTATGGTTGTGACTCATATATTATGTGAGCTCTATGTTACACTTACCCCATGGTTTAGGGAAGTTGAACCTACAGCTACTTTCTACCAAACAAATTACGTAAATATCAATGGGGTAAGAGGAAATGGAAGAATGTAACATACTTTAAATTCCTACCTATCAAAGACGGCATGTTGCTTGCTCGTTACAGAAGAAACAGATGGAGTCAATTTGTCAGTGTCAGGATTGCAAAGTAGGCTTGTGCAAGAAATCCTGTTTCAAACTGTTTCACACTTCAGCCGACCTCTTAAACTTACTCTTGACACATGACACCATAGTACAGTACTGCTGTAAGCCTAATCGTAACATTCCTCTGGCACATTTTATCGCAAGAGTGTTGTGATGGTAGTGGAATGTGAGTTGGTGGTTTATATTTTCATTCGGAGACACAAAGTGCTATTGTACCGTAGAAAGAATATGACTAAAAGAGTGTATTTATTCTCATGACAATGTAGTGTTACAGTCTTGTTAAAAACATATGTCTCCAGTAACATAACTCTTAAATCACACTACAAATAATTACACCAGACTGTAACTTTTGTGCAGGAGAATAGAATTCAAAGCTTATGGCAAAATCACACAAAATTATGACATCAAATCTTCAATATAAAAAAGGTACAACATCAACATAATATTGATAAGTAATACTGCAGTTTGAAGTGTTATGTTTTATAGTTCCCAAGCTATGTAACCTTTTCTAAATGTAATTACAGATAAGCTGGGAAACCACATTTAAATATTAAATACCACCTGGGGAGAAGACTGAGCAGCATTTAAATTACTGGTCTGGTTTTAATTGCTCAGAATCACTACTCTCTTCTTTTTTCTTTGTTGTTTTTTTTTGTCTGTTTCTGACTTTCACATTGTTACTCACAGTTTCCTTCATTCATTCACTTACCTCTCCTGATGTTATTACTTCCACCCCATCACAAATCTGCTTCCTTACAGTGTTTACATGGGGCATTTGTTTTACTTTTTGTTTTCTATTTCTATGGTGCAGAATGACTGAAAACAGCTCAATCTAAAGGGTCAAACAGGTTAGGTGCTTCTTTGCCTAAAGATGTAACACAGCTGGCTTCCAAAACAGTGTGCTTCTTTAAAAAATTAGATGCTGGAGATGAAGTCCAAAAAAAGAAGATTGTTTCAGTTAACTTTAGTCATGCTCTGTTCTCTCTTATGTCCAAACATGACAATTTGGCGATGCAGGCCTCGGTTTGACTATGCATGTTCTCTTAGAGTAAAGGATATGGAAATATGAATGAGTCAAAATATGTGGTGTTCTCAGGTTTTATTTTTCACCATCCCTCATTTTCATTCATTCGGATTCGTTAGGAAGAAATCTGGTTACGATAAGAAACTGAATATGTTGGAAAGTTTGGGCAAGCACAATAAGAATAAATTCATTTGTACATTACAAAGTTCAGAAAGTCTGGTATCATGAAAAACATCCCCTCCCGTTATGTCCATAGTTCATAATGCACAGGCTACTAGTGCTAACTCTGATGCATGTAAGGGACATTTAAATATCATTACTCCTTAATAATACTGTTTTGGCTAAAAAATGTTACTAAACAGTTATGTTGTGTTATCGAAAGCAACAAATTTTTATAAAAATTGTGCCCCAGATATCTTATCTGTGACATACATTCTCTAACGGAACAGGGTTGCCACGGCTATCACCCTTTTTCTGGCCTAAAGCCGCTTTTAAAATTTGTAAACAGTTCCCACATTCACGAAAGCTACCAACCTAGCCGAATCCCAACCCAGATGCGCCTCTATAAATTATCTGACGGAAGTATTTCCGTCACGGGGCGACTGGGTTGCGAATGTTTTGATTATACCTAACTCACTTTACGTCCTCACCGATAATCAGCAGAACGTTTCTTAGTTTGGTGTGTAGGCGACTGCAGTAACTTGCCGTCAGTAAGGTGTATGTGAAAATAGCCACACAAAAATACGTCAAAATCTTCATCTTTGATAACATTCAACTCTTATTACCGCACTCCATATATCTTTGACCTACTGACAGTTTCACACTGGCCACAGGTTATGAAGCAGGCTCAGATGATAAACATACCTCGTAACCTATGCAGTCCAATAATGTACCTTAGCCAATGAAACTGGTGCTATCTACGCCGTATTTGTGTTACATGCAAATAATACGACACCTGTGACCCCATGCCGAAAGTTGGTACTAAAATGTGACGACCCAACCGGTAGTAAATGAGTACAAATGCCAACTACTGCTGCAACTTTTCGTGCTAATTCGTATAATCAACTGCAATCAAATATTTACGTCGTTTATTGACATACACACTTTGTTGCTAACTACTGTATCATAAAATCACGACAAGATAGCTGAAAATCAAACATGTGTGCAACAGGTGCGGAAATGAATCTCTGGGTTCCATAAAATGAGGGGAATTTCTTGACTAGCTGAGAATATGTTAGCTTCTCAAGAAGGACTCGGCTCGATGGAGTAAGCAAGTAAGTAAGCATGTGTGAATGCAACAATAAGAAGCAGTGAGTATAACAATGAAAAATACGAAAATATTGACAGAAAATAACACAACATATAACACCGATGATGGTGATGATGATGATGATGATGATGCAGTATTCAACACGGAAACCACACATCAATATATGGGACATGAACGGAAATATTGTTGGTAAATATAGTATATAATTGTGCACACTGCACAATATGCAATGTACAAACTTCAATATTCTGCCCCGTGTCTTTACTGGTAACAAGTCAATGAACAAACACGAAGTTCTCGACACAACGTAGAACTTCTCCATGTGTTACATAAACGCATGTACATATGAACAAAGATATTTAAAGCAACTGAAACTCGAAATGCAAAGATGTTTATTCCAAACCTAAATATCTAAATATACGATTTTCATGAACGTATATACCTCTGTAAGCGTTCCGATTTTCCAACATCCGAATATCCGGCCCGTATCGTCAGTCATTCTATTTGTCATTTTAGTCATTCTGAGAACCTGAATATTCAATTTCTGCATCTCTGTCCGTTATAGTATCTGAAATACCTGTAAAACATATTCGGTCTTCCCAAAAGCAGAGAAGTTCAGAACGTTTAATGGAAACATGAATATTAATAACCTTGACTTCTGTCGATGTGTTTCGACCTACCAACATGTGAAACCCCCTTCTTAAGTCTTAAAGGCCAGTTATTTTATTTTCCATTTTGTCATTTCGAGAAACTCAATATGTACTTTTAACATCTTTATTATTAACAATGTCTCAAATGAGTGTTAAACTTTTCGGACTTACGAAGGTCTGAGAAGGTGAAAGGCACTTACTTGAAACTTCAAGATGTAAAGGTTCGACTTCTGTATGAACGCTATTTAAAAAGTGACAACAGCGCTTTGTAACCAGGTGTCTCACAACGCATCGGATTTCAACGAGCAAGTTTATTTTATGGTAGAACTTTCGAGAGAGTTGCCGAGATTCTGGAAACTTCTTGAAGAAATACAAAGGCAACGAGAATGTTCTTTTATTGGAAGTGTCATTAAATTCACAAGTTGGATACAAAAACAGTCAAAAGAACATCAGTGTCTGTTAATACGTTAAATTCACGGCATACATGTTTCAGCTCTATTGAGGAGCTGTTATCAGGCTTTTGTGTAATCGTCGATACTGGAAGAATTATATATTGCATTAATTCGTGTAGTGCAGCTCTCTAGTGCTTTATTGCTGCCAGCGTAGAAACTGAATATTACGTTCCGAAAAGTGATGAAGATAACAAGTGCAAGTTATTCAGATCAAAGTTCTAATTAATAGACAGGCATTAGTTAGGAACTCATGTTTCGAATAACCACCATTATATTCCTTGTCGTTTTCAGATCCGAATAATAGGAAAGCCGTAGCAGATATAGTAAAGATGAAGAAGTGAAATTTGTATATTTCGTTTCCAAAATGACAAAAATGATGAGAAAGTTAATTGTGTGATATTCCTTTCAATGCACATTTCTGGTTTAAGGCCCTTCTAAATAGGTCTCGGATAGTTCTTTATCTTACCTAGAATATAAGGTTTTGTCACTCTATCCAACTCGTTCTCATTATTTACTTCATTTATTACAGTTCTGACATCACATATGATGAAGTTATGTTTCCTTTCATTTCCCAAGCCTGATTTAAATGTAGGTGTAGTTTTTGGTCCATAACTAGTCCCAACGCGACCACAAAGTTTCTGAATTAACAATATAACTTTAAGATGGAAGAGGAGTGAAGAAATTCGTGATCTGGTAACGTGGTCTGATATACTGTAGTGCATGGAAACAGAACGTGAGTAGACATTTTGTTTATGTTTAGAATTTGGGAACTTGAAATGATTTTTTGGACTTTACTGATGGAAAAGCAATGATGCGGGACGCATCATGGTTTAAGAAGGGGGAATTGTGTTGAATTATGATGATTTTGTTTGTGTAATTGTGCTAGGTTATACTTTTTTATGTATGTTGGCGTGTTAGTGAAAATTTCAAAGTTATAGTCATAAGTTAGGTTGAGCAAGTTACACGTGTTAAAAGCGGGGCGGCTGTAATATGTTGCATCCGTTTAGTGACATCCACATTTGATATGTCTGCGTGCGCTGTTGCTAACCGAGCTGAAAAGCGCTGAGCTAGTAGTTTGGAGAACGCGTGTACTGGCCTATACAGGACCGATGCGTAATGTCTGTGCAATCCACCTTTTGACGAGAGCAGTTGGAAAACTTGAGCGTTCCGACGAAAAACTAAATGAGCCTTATAACTCTAATCTTTCTGTTTGTACTAAGTGAGTGGTTGGTAGTGCATTCATCACTGCAATCCTGAAGAAACAGAATTACTCAGTTTATTTTCCAAATTTTGTTAGACTAGGATGATTTACATTTAGAGGATGATCCGACATAAATTGTTTTTAGGCCCCCTCCATTAACCCTTTAAAACCCTAATTAAATCCGATCTGCTATTTGCTGGCATTGTTAGGAGCTCATCATTTTATCCACGTTAGTAGGATAAGGGTTAAATTATTAACCTTTAGGCTACTAATGTCATATATATATGGAGCACCCATTCTTGATGTTTCTAGATCACACACAACGACGCAGCACAGTCGGTAGGACTCCTCTGGACGAGTGATCAGCTCGTCG
>Ga0268261_10002928_pt1 | contig 12395 bp, 14 predicted proteins | sample TergutNc150P1_FD_190353 | JGI IMG/M metagenome (GOLD analysis project Ga0268261, IMG submission 190353) | Nasutitermes corniger P1 segment gut microbial community from laboratory colony in Florida, USA - Nc150 P1 (SPAdes) (version 2) | ecosystem: Host-associated > Arthropoda: Insects >... | reverse complement strand
CCTGTTATCGTCATAACAGATGCTAATAAATATGCTATTTTTCTCTTCATTAGTTTTTGTTCCTCCTTTATTTCGTTATTGTAAAGCAGCTTGTACAAAACGCTGTTTCGTAGAAGTAATTATTTTTACCTTGATAATACTCTGATAACTTATCCTTACTTCTTAGGGTTCATAACTTATGAGGCAGTGTAAAGTCTTTTTTATTCCTTTACTCGCTTATTATTTTCTTTATTCTTTTCTTTTATTCATTTTAAACATTTGAAATAATATCTTTATACTTTTTTATATTTGCCAGTAATGTTTCAAATTAAAAGTCGGAAAGAAAAATACAAAAAAAATTGAAAGGAAACGCTTAACTTTTAGAACAAGACTAAAAAGATTGGCTATAAAAACAATTTGCTTTTCTAAATCTCTTGAGATGAAGAAAATAGGCTTGTATTAGCTGAAAATCAGAAAGAAATGTTTACAACTAATAAAATATTTATTAAAAGTTAAAATAAGAACACTCTTTATTTTTATCCATATATTGAACTCAAAACATCTTTTTTTAATAATTCATCATCTTCGAATATACCATAAAATAGAGATGTTGTTGTTTTTGAACCATGTTTATTTATACCTCTCATAGCCATACACATATGTTCAGCTTCTAATATTACAAAAGCTCCAGTAGGGTTTAAAACTTCAATTATAGTATTTAGTAAAATATACGTTATTCTTTCTTGAGTTTGCGGTCTTCTAGCAATTGTTTCTAAAGTTCTAGCCAATTTACTTAAACCAACAATCTTATTTTCAGTAGGTATATATCCTATATGTGCCTCTCCCCAAAAAGGTAATAAATGATGCTCACACATTGAATGAAAATGTATATTTTTTACTAAAACTAAACCTTTGTACTCTTCTTCAAAAGTTTTTAATAAATTATTTTTCGGATCTTGATTTATACCACTAAAAATTTCTTTATACATTTTTGCGACTCTTTTTGGAGTCTCTATTAAACCTTCTCTATTAACGTCTTCTCCTATAGCTTCTATTATCATTTTTATTGCGATTTCAATTTTTTCAGTATTTATAAATCTATTTTCTTTTTCTTTCAATAACAATATTATACACCTCTTTTATTTCCCCATACTAATGTGTGTATTTGAGGCAAAATTTTTATATCTTTCATCTCTTCATTATTAATTGCTTTGTCTATCAACCATGTATATTTTTCAACTAATTTTTGTGTTAATATTAAATTATTTGTTTCATTTATATATTCATTTCCTGTTTGCAAATAAAAAGGAATTCCTTTATATCGACGATAAATTTCAATTGAAAAATCAAAATCAATATCATTAAAAATAACGATTTTTATACTTACATTATTTTTCGATAAATTATTGATAATCATATCAAATTTATCTAAATCAAGTTTCATTCCAGAACTAGGAGGCTTAGGAGAAAGAGTGATTTCATCAATTTTAAGCATCCAACCTTGCCATTTACTACCTTGTGTTTCGAGAGAAATTTTTATTTCATTCTCTTTTAGTAAATCAACAAAATATTCTAAATCTTTTAATAAAGCCGGATTTCCACCAGTAATAGTTACGTGTGAAAAACAATCTCCTCCAATATTTTTAAGTTCATTGTAAATTTCTATTGCTGTCATTTGTTTAATCTCTGATTGCATATAATGATTCCAAGTGAAGGCAGAATCACACCAATTACAAGAATAATCACATCCAGCAGTACGAACAAACATTGTCTTTTGACCTGCTACCATACCTTCTCCTTGGATAGTAGGACCAAATATCTCGATAATAGGTATTTTATTCATTAATAATCCATTCCCTTTTAATTTCTGCATAACTACTTGGAGTTTCAAACAATCTTACAAATTCAACACGTAAATTTTGTTCATTATTTGAAAGTATCTTCTCTGATAAAGAAACTTCTATCTTTTCAAAAATCCACACAACCATATTTTCAGCAGTTGTATTCATGAGAGGAAGAGATTCATTTAAATATCTATGATCTAAATGTATTTTAATTTCGTTATCCCAAATTTTTTTTATTTCCTCAAAATCTAATGTCATACCTATATCATTTATAAAACCGCTTATTCCAATAATAAGCCTGTATGTATGACCATGTAAATTTTTACATACACCTTCATAACAATGCAAATGATGTGCAGAATCAAATGTAAATTCTTTACTAACCAAAACACGGTTATTATGATATTTTAAATCTTTATAGGTAATATGTTCACCAATTTTCTGTATTATTGTTGTGTTATTTTCTAAATTCATCAATATTTTCACCTTTTCTTTTCAATAAATATCTATCTAGCCCATTTTTACGTAACTCACAAGCTGGACATTTTCCACATCCATCTGCAATAATTCCATTATAGCATGTCAATGTTTTCTCTTTTACGTAATCAAATGCACCTAATTCATCTGCCAATTTCCATGTATCAGCTTTATCTAGCCACATAAGAGGAGTGTGTATTATAAAATTATAGTCCATAGATAAGTTTAATGTAACATTAAGCGATTTAGTAAAAATATCTCTACAATCAGGATAACCACTATAATCTGTTTCACAAATACCGGTTATAATATTATTAATATTTTTTTGTTTTGCTAATATAGACGAAAAAGATATAAATAATAAATTTCTACCATCTACAAATGTATTGGGTAATTCTCCATTTTCACTTTTTATTTCTAATTCACTACGTGTTAAAGCATTAGGTGCAATTTGATTTAACAAACTCATATCTAAAATCTTGTTGGGAACACCTAAATCTTTTGAAATATTGGCAGCACAATTTATTTCAGTTTTATGCCTTTGACCGTAATCAAAAGTAATAGTTTCAACTTTTTCAAAATTTTTAATTGCCCAAAATAAGCAAGTTGTACTATCTTGCCCACCACTAAAAAGAACTAAGGCTTTACTATTTTTCATTACTCACCTTTCTTAACCTCCTGCACTACTATAATATTTCAATGCAAATTTCCAAAAAAATATAGAAATGATAAAAAATATAATAGCATATACTAATAAAATTAATGTACTAAATATTTCAAATCTATTAAGTAATGCATAAGCTGGAACATTACTAATAAGTATTATTGGAAAAACAAATATAAAAACAATTCTACTAACACCTTGATATATACTAGCTGGATACCTCATTAAAGGCATAACTCCAAGGAATAGCTCATGAGCATTATCGACTTTAGTAAACCATATCGACAATGTCATTAAAATAAACCATATAGAATAGGACAATAGAAAACTAAAAATTAACAAAATGAAAAAATACAATATAGAAATAACACTAATATTTTGTCCTATTTGTAAATGTGCAAAAATAATTAAAAATATAGAGGGAACTATATTACCTATATTACCTAAATCTAATTTTCTTGCAGATAATAAAAATTGGCTATTAACTGGTTTTGTTAATATATAATCTAATGTACCTCTATTAACTAACGTAGGTATATAGGGCAAATTATTTATGAAAAATATAAATATTAGAGATTTTATAAGTTCGCTAATACCTATAAGAATATAAATTTCATATATATTCCAATCGTTTATATTGTTTAAAATATTAAATATACTGTTAAAAAATATAATTGTAATAACAAACCACACCAGGCTATCTACCAAATTCAAAAAAAAGTTTGCTCTGTATACCATTATATTTTTTAAATTTATTTTCAAAATCGCTTTAAATAGTTTTATATATCTTTTCATTTTACGCACCTACAGACTCGTATTTATTTAATCCTTTTTTCCATAAAATTTTAATTAAAACATATAAAAATAAAGACCAAAAAAATTGCAAAGTAAAACCATATAAAATTTCTGAAAATTCCAAGCGGTTTAAATATATATTAATATTAAAATGTACCAAATATCCAAACGGCAAAAAATTTATTAAATTTCTAAGTGCATTTGGAAGAAAATCTAAAGGAATAAGAGAACCAGATAAAAGTTCCAAAACTATTTCCAAAGTAAAAAAGAAAGAAGTTATCTCTACAAAATAAAAAGAAAAAAGAGATACTAAATAATAAATCATATAGTACAAAATCATTGTACCTATAAGTGATATTATAAAAAACAATAAATTAAAATTATTTGGTATCAAAAAATATCCCATATTTAAAATAATCACAATACTAATAGGAATAATACTAAGTAAGATTCTCACAATTCTGTTGCCTAAGCTATTAAAAAACCAATAAGAAAAATAAGATATTGGTTTTGTTAAGTATTTAGACAACTCACCCGTTTTTATATCTTCATTTACTTGCCAGTGCATATCTGGCATTAATATCGTATCGATTACTTTAGCAACTATAAGATATGTAACCATCATTTCTATGCTGTATCCATTTATAGTATTATTATCTGTAAACAAAGAATGCCAAAGGCTAATTAATGCTATAAGTGGCAAAAATCCAAAAAACATTTGCAATACAACATTAAATCTATATTGAAAAACAAGTTGAAATGAGATTTTAAATACTTTCAAATATTTTTTTAACATATATTTTAAACCTCTATTAAATTTAATGCATATATATCTTCTATTAAATCTTGAGATGTCATTTCTGTTAAATTGTAATCTAATATAGAATAATTTTTTAATATATCCGAAACAGTAGAGCCTATCAAGTCCTCTTTAATTTTTAAAATTACACTAAAATTATCAATTTTTTTAATTTCTCCATACTTACTTAAGTCTTCAAAGTTAGTTTTTTTTGAAAAATTTATATTCATATATTTATACTCTTTAATTTCAAATTTAATTTTTTCAAACTTATCATCAAAAACAATTTTTCCATTTTTTAAAATGATTAGATTACTACAAAGCTCATATATATCAGGGAAATAATGACTTGTTATAATTAGAGTTGCATTTTTTTCTTTTTGATATGATTTTAGAAAATCTCTAATATTTTTTTGTGCTATAAAATCTAAACCTATAGTCGGTTCATCTAAAAATAAAATTTTAGGAGAATGTAATAAAGATGCTATTAATTCACATTTCATTCTTTCTCCTAAAGATAAATTTCTAACAGGTGATTTTAAAACTTTTGTTACATCTAGCTTTTCCGATAATTCATTTAATTTTTCTTTAAATATTTCATCTGAAATTTCGTATATTTCTTTGTGTAATAAAAAAGTTTCATATGGTGATAGATCCCACCAAAGTTGATTTTTTTGACCAAGCACTATCCCGATAGATTTTAAAAAACTCTTTTTTTTATCATGTGGATTATATCCATCAACTAAAATTTCACCAAAATTAGGTTTGATTAAGCCTACCATTGATTTTATCAAGGTTGATTTTCCCGCACCATTACTTCCTATAAGCCCAACTATTGTACCTTCTTCAATTTCAAAAGATATATTATTTAATGCAGTGGTTTTTATTTTTTTTCTTTTAAATAAACTTTTAAAAGAACCTTTTAAACCTTCTTCTATTTGTACTCTTTCAAAATTTCTGGTTAAATTTTCAGCTTTGATAATGTGCATATATCTCCTAGTTTTAATTATCAACAATTTATATTTTAAAAACTTCTGCAAAAGGTACACCGATTTGCATTCCTCTATAAGAGTTTAATCCTAAAATTCCATGGGCTAAATTTAATTTTTTAAGTTGTGATTTATACTTACTTATTGCATCTTTTTTTAAATCAGCGAATTTTGTTATATCTTTAGCAATATTATAATTCATCATAGGAGTCCATACTTCATACTGTAGACAAAGCTGTATATAAGATGCCCCATCTTCATTTATAAAACCAGATTTGCATAAAAATATTGCCTCTGAAACAACTTCATTTACTACTTTATGGTCTCTATCTCCTTCTAAAGAGTGAGGATAGTATATAATGTTAGGTTTAAATTCTAGAATTTCATGAATTATTTCTTTAACAAATTCAAGTGAGTATATAAGTGTTCTATCACCTTTTTTTATAAATTTAATATCTTCCCTTTTTACACCTAGTACGTTACAAGCATTAACGCTCTCCTCATTTCTAATATTTGAAATAAATTCTATATCTTTGTCATCTAATAATTTTAACGATAAATCACCTTTTGTTATTATAATTATTTTTACTTGTTCGTTATTATTAACAGCTTTTGCAATTGTTCCACCGCAAGCAATAACTTCATCATCATGGTGTGGTGCAATAATTAAATGTTTTTTTACTTCTTTCATTTAAATATCTCCGAATTTTATTAGGTTATTTTATTACATTCATAAACCATAAATTCACTTCTTCTTTTAAATGGACTCCTGTTATAGCCTCCATAAAAATTTATAATATTAAATCCTTTTAAATTTAATAAATGTTCCATTTCATTGGGTAAAGTATATTTTGTAATAAACTTAAATTCATGCTTATCAATTAAATTATTTGATAAATCATATATTTCAAAAACACTTGTAAATTCAATGATTTGCTTAAAATGGTCTGATTTTATAGTATCTATAAATTTAATTTGCTTTCCATTTAATTCATTTTGTACATCTGCCTGAAAATTACCATCCTCTTTTCTTTTTGAATAGGGTAACATTGTTATAGGAGTAATAATATCAAAAACAAAAAGACCATCATCTTTTAATAAACTTTTTATATTTTCGAGTGTCGACTTTTGTTCTAAAGGTGTTAATAAATGTTCAAAAACTCCACCAGGCATAAATATAAAATCAAATTTTTTATTAGATATAAAATTAGTAGCGGATGATATTTCAAACTTAACCTTATCTTTAAACTTAGGCATAGTTTCTAATTTTTGATTACATACATTTATCATCCCAGATGATATATCAATACCAGTAACATTTGCTCCCTTTTCTGCTAAAACAAATGATAGACGCCCCGTTCCACAGCCTAAGTCTAAAACTTCATTTCCATAATTAATAAAACTACTATAATAATCAAAAATACCCAAAGGCTCTGGAATAAGATTATCATAAATTGCTGAAATTGAATCATATTGTTCCATTATTTACCTCTTAGTTTAGAATTTTCTTTTTTATATCCTACCAAAAAAGCAATTTGCCAAATCAAAAAATATATAGCAGTTGCATATCCATATTTTTTTCCTATAGATTTAAATGCACTTGCAAATATTTTTATATCTTTTTTGGGAACATTGTACCCTTTTTTATTAAAAAACACACCACGTGAATGACCTGTACCATAATTAAATGAACTTTTTAAATCTTCTTTTAAACTTAATTCTGGATGAGTTATTCTTGCTGTACTATCATATAAAATTAAAAGATTTGCAGATGAGACTCTAATATTAAAATCGTAATCTTCCGTCCATACTAATTTTTCATCAAAATAATAATTACCTATATCTTTCAAAATTTCTTTTCTAAAAGCTAGAGGTGGAGAATAAGCATTTTTTCCGTTTGTGTGTATATGTCTAAAACGTGCAATTATTTTTCCTAATTTACTATTGAACAAGAACAAAATTCTACCTTTAGAAAGTGGTGCTTTTTCTAATAGTTTATATAATTTAATTATAGTTTTTGAAATAAAAATACAATCAGAATCCATTATTAAAACATTATCTTTTGTAGAATTTTCAATACCATAATTGTAAGCTTTAGCTAAGTTAGGTTCGGATAATTCAAAAATTTTCACTACACTATTATAACTATAAGCAATTTTTTTTACTTCTTCAGTAGCTCCATTTAATACAATAACGATTTCTACATCTTCATCAATACTTTGCAAACATTCTTTTAATCTAATATCATTATAGGCTGGTATTATTATTGATAGATTTAACATATTCACACACTTTTTTTAAGCAATCATCCATATTTTCTAAAACTTCATTTATGCAAAAAAATTCACCTATATCTCTTAAATTTTTTAGTTTTTCTTTACTGTTTTTATATGTTTCTATATTAGGTGTTAATACATATTTAATATTAAAATTTTTGCAAATATCTTTGATTAGTGGAGATAAAGAATATTTCTTTGTAGGTATTCCATATTGAACAACTAAATCGTATTTATTCGCTTTTAAATATCTTTCAATTCTATAAATTAATACTTCTCTGTATTCTTTACGAATCTCTTCGAAATTTTCTAAAGTTTCGAGATTTATCCAATCATATGCACAAAAAGTTGGATTCATTTGATATTCATAAGGTATAACACCTGCATTTGATAAAATAATCGGGTGAACCATGGGATATCTATTTGTAACTTCTCTTATTTTTTTACCAATATATGAAAAATCGTATGGTTTTGCCCAAGAACAAACTTGTAAAAAAGCTATTTTTGTACCACTAGGTTTTTTGTAATCTTCGCTACAAAAATAATCTTGCCATATATTAAATTCATTATGATGTATATGTTCATAAGAAGCACCTCTTTTAAAAGTAGTTTTTTCATCTATTAAATCGAGAAGTTTATATTCTGGAAAACCAGGATATTCTCTTATATTTTTTTCTGTAGTATCCATTAAGAAACTCCTTTCACAAGGTTTAATTTTACCAAATTTATGCTACTTAATAATTAAAAAAGAACCTAATAAAAGGGCATCTATACCAGAACTATAAAATGTCCTAATAGCATCACTAGGATTACATACTATTGGCTCGTTTCCGACATTAAACGATGTATTTAAAACAACTGGTAGACCTGTATCTTTATAAAAATGTTTAATTGTTTCATAATAATCTTTATTCATTTCTCTACAGAATACTTGTGCTCTTGTAGAATTATCAAAATGAGTTATAGCTGGCAATAAATCAATCATAGAATCAATTACAGTTGAGTTAAGTAACATATATTCGTTATTTGTTTTTTCTTTTAAAACTTTATGTTCTTGATCTTTTATTATACTAGGAGCTAGAGGTCTCCAATATTCTCTTTTTTTTATATTATTTATTAAATTAAGCATATCTTTTGTTTGGGGATTTGCTATAATGCTTCTATTTCCTAAAGCTCTTGGTCCGAATTCCATTTTTCCATTAAATCTGCCTATTACTTTACTTTGAACTAACAATTCCGAAATTTTTTCATATTTATTGGATTCTAATTTAATAAACGGAATATTATATTTTTTTAATATCATATTTATATCGTTGTCAGAAAAATCTGGTCCTGAATATACATGATTACTGTTTATTTCAGGTTTTATATTATTACTAGAAACGAACCAAGCCGCTGCACCTATACTTACACCATTATCTGCTGCTGCTGGTTGAATATATAGCTCTTTAACTTCTTCAAGCTCTAATATTTTTCTATTAGCAATACAATTTAATGCTACACCACCAGAAATACATAAATTATTAATTCTAGTAATTCTTATTGCTTTTTTTACAAGTTTTATAATTGCTTTTTCAAAAGCTACTTGACCTGAAGCAGCAATATTTTTATATTTCATAACATCTGTTTCATTATAAAGTGTTGTGTTTAATATATCATAATTATAATTAGTTTCATTCGGATTAATTTTAGTTGTTTTATATATAATTTTAAGCCAATTCTTTAATACTAAAAAATATTTTTCATTTATATTTATTTCGTTTGTAATTTTATGAATTTGATTATCTAATATATCAGAAAAATCAAAATCACAACTTCCATAAGAAGATAAACCCATTAACTTACCTTCATCAAATCGACTAAAACCACAAAATACAGTTAATGCTTCATAAAAAATACCAAGTGATTTTTCTAAAGGATACTTTTCTAATATCTCTATTTTATTATTAAATCCCTTTGCAATAGTAATTGACTCTTCTTCCCCGACACCATCAACAACTAAAATTGTTGCTTCTTCAAAACCAGAACTAAAAAATGTACCAGCAGCATGTGCCAAATGATGTGAGCATATATGAATTTTTGGCTCTTTATCTCTTTTGAAAATTTCTTTAGGAAAAATTTTTAAAAGACATTCTTCATCTGTTAACAATTTACTATATCTTTCAAAATATAGTTTTTTAACGTCCCATCCAATAACAATATGTTCAATATCATTTGGTGAGATTTTTGCCTCGTTTAAACAATAACTAATAGCATTACAAGGAATTTTATTAAAAGACTTTTTTTGTCGTATAAATCTTTCTTCCTCAGCCGCTGCTATTAATTTTCCATTAAAAAATAAACAAGCACTAGAATCATGCGAATCGAAATCCCAACCGTTAATTCCTAAAACATACATTTCCATATACCTTTCAAAATATTATAATCATTTTATATTTTCCTTCTAAATTCATAATATTGGCTAGGAAATAACATCGGTTTGCAAACAAGTCTTTCAAATATAAGCATATCTGTTTTAATATGTATATTATGAAACACTTCTTCATCAAATCCTGTATTACTCAATTTCTTTTTTACTTTATCACCATTGGTATAAGGCTCTTCATCTACTTTATAAGAACTTAGATTATAAATAATATCTTTCAAATGAAATCCTAATGATGATAAAAAATTTTGTAAATAAACTATTCTAGCACCTAAACGTTTAACGCTTATATTTAGAAAAAACAAATCTCCCTTTTCTCCTTTTAAAAGTTCATTAGATCTATTTATCCATAAGTTTAGAGCATTTCCATCATCTATAGGATCGCAGTGTACTGCATTGTATCTTTTTTGAAGACTTTTACAGGTTTCATCTTTTACGTTAAAATAATGGCACTCAATATTACAAAGTTCACTTAATATTTTAATTAATTCTTCGTCAATATCTCCTACAGATATTTCAAGTGTTTTATATTGACTAAGTGCAAAACTTGTATAATCGTCATCACCTAAAAAAAATATACTTTTGTTCGGAGATATATTTTTAAAAATTATATTAGCTCTTTTTAAAGAGCTTTCCCAAGTAGTTTTAAATTGACAATATTTTTTAATATTATCTTTATCTTTAATATTTAAAGATAAAGAAGAATTTTTATAATTTTCATATTTAAATATTTTAGAAAATATTATTTTGTTGTCTAAAATTTTCACAATTCTTTTTTCATTCAATACTTTTATTAGCCTTAAAGATAAATTCAAAGTACCTGTTACCTCAGATAATTCTTCTAAAGTATAGACATTATTAGATATTTTCCATAACAAAATTTCAAACTCTTGTTTGCTAAATTCGTACCATAATTTCCAAGTATCTAATAATTTTATCGATACTTCTTTTGGCAAATGTTCAAATTCTTCTTCAAAATCTATATTTATAAATCTTTTGTATAAAAGATTTATTTCATCTTCTTTAATCATAAAAAAACTACCTTAATTTGTATAAAAACAAAACATTACAAAAAATCAATTTAATATTTATTTGTAATGTTTTGTATATATTAATAATCTACATTGATGACTTCATTAGGTTATCTACAGTATTTCTAATCAGAACCTCTTCTGTATCTAATTCCAATTCTTCAAACTCATCCAAAATTTTTTCATCTATTATTGAATTTTCTTTTTTCATTATTTTACCTCCTATTTGCAGTTTGGTATTATTTATTATTGACAAAACTCATTAATTAATGGTACTATGTAATAAGTTTTGTGTCGATTGTACTCAACTTTTTAACAGAGGAGTTTTGAGTACAATTTATACATTAATTCGAATATTGAAAAGTCATAGTTTTTTCATTAATAAGTAAGTCCTTTCTCGATTGTATTTGTCAGGAAACAAGCTTCATACATTCTAAAATAAAACATTCATTTTAACAAACAATTCATTTGTATGAATTTGTATGAATTTGTATGAATTTGTATGAATTTGTATGAATTTCCTAACACACAATTATTATACATCATAAATTTGAAAATGTCAATAATTTTTTATCAAGGTAATGTATTAAAATGTAGAAGCATCAAACATAGGTAACAAATAGGAAGGAAAAAAATAATCAGGAAATAATGAAAAAACTACTGGTGTAGGAGCAGTAGGCACTAGGACAGAAACATTACCAAGTATACAAAAGTAAGTTACATAAGACAAACAAGTAGAACTGTAAACACAGGATATATAATAACAGCAAGTATAGTGGAGTAATATCACGTACTAGCTTTGGTATAAATTCTTTTACAGTTATATAATTTAAAAAAAATGAAATCTATGTACCTCTTAGAAAAGTAAGAATAGATTACTTAAATTTTGTTGAAAGCAAACTGAAAGAAATATATAATAATATGTAGGAGGGTAGACATTGAATAAAAATAAAAAAGAAGAATTGAGAGCAGATGAAACAATAAAAGGTGCTTTTGCAATAGATGATAAAGAGCTTGTAAAATTTATAAATAGTGTATTTAAAACAAATTATAATCCAAATACAGCAAAAGTAGTACATCTAACATCAGAACATATACGACCTAGAATGTCTAATA
>Ga0268261_10002927_pt1 | contig 12397 bp, 7 predicted proteins | sample TergutNc150P1_FD_190353 | JGI IMG/M metagenome (GOLD analysis project Ga0268261, IMG submission 190353) | Nasutitermes corniger P1 segment gut microbial community from laboratory colony in Florida, USA - Nc150 P1 (SPAdes) (version 2) | ecosystem: Host-associated > Arthropoda: Insects > Digestive... | reverse complement strand
TGTCCAGGCTGGCAGTTCCCACCCAGCCTGGACAACGGCCGGTCACCACATGGGTACATAAACCAGAGGCTGTAAATACAGTTTGGAGCTCCTGATGTTGAGTGGTATGCCGCTCGAAACATGTTGAGCCTGCAATAAATTTAGGAATAATAAATTCTATTACAAGGTTGCATCCTGTTGGTTATTTCTACTGATTCATACTATGATGCATGGATCCATAAATATTAAATTTATCTAAGGCATTTATTTTCAAGATTTTGATGTGATATTCATCAGCTGATTTTAGTGAATGATTCTGGCTAAAGGGTAAATCATGTAAAATACTTGATATCACTCTGTCTACAAAATCTGTGTGTTTTAAATTTTGATTTGTGGTGCACCCTTGAATGAAAGTATTAACCTGAAGTAATTAAAGGAAACCTAATAAAACTTTAGTCAGGATAATTATTGTTTTAATTTGATGGAATGATGGAATCCCTTGTGCAGTGGAATATTCAGTAATAAATCTTTTAAAATAGTCTGTCCTACAAAATTATGTTTGTTCAAAAGAGTAGCTAGTTGTTTCAGTCACAATTGCAATCACTGGGCTATCATACAATATTTAAAAGAAGGTGAAATATAGTACATATAAATTTGTCATTCTGATTTTACTTTGTGCTATCCCACAAGTTTATAATTATTAGTAAGACTACGATAAAATTATAAAATTTTTTGTTCAGTCAGTAGCTGAATTACAGTTTTTAGAGTGTCATGAGTTCTAGGCCAAATGTGTATTTTAACATCAAAATACCTTAAATTTATTAGGGAAAATTTCTGGATAAATGTTATTAAATATTAATGTTTTTAAGTTCTCATAATCATTTATATGAAGAAATTAGAGTCACTGGCAGCAGCTGCATCTTGATTGGTTGGTTTGTATGCACACTGAATGTATGCAAGCTGGTAAAATGAAAGTTCATAAATATATCAAATATTGGGAATTGTGGTAAAGGGAAATAATTTCTGTGTAATTTTGTTTAAGTGTTTAAGCTTCACACTTACACAATGTTTGCGGAGGTTTATTCCTCTGCCCCACATTTCATACACAAAGGACTGTCAATTAATACCATTATGTAGAAATTTCTTCTCAGAATGGTGCTGTGTCATGTTAAAAGGCCAGTGACTACCCTGGATTGCATTCTATTGAAGGCAAAAACCTAATCTTAGCAGTGAGGTTACGGCCAGAGATCAATTCTCAAGCCTGCCTCTGAGTGCTGGTAAGAATTTTTTACAGACTCACATGCTGGTCAAAAAGCACACTGTTGATTCTCTGCCTAATATTCTGCCTTGAGACCCCCAGGGTTGGCCATAGGCCAGCAAACTGATGAGCTCATGAGGCAATTGGCAATTTCATTTTTACTTGCACCATAATGCCTAGGGACCCACTGTGTGGTGAGAGGAAATGTCATTCAGTGCCCTTTGGCACTGCTCTACCATTGGGGATGTTGTTTTATCAGCCTGAAGAACTTTCAAGGCTGCTTGACTCTCAGAGCAAATACTGATGTATTTCTCTGATCGAATAGTCTATTGGATTCATAAACACATGCCAAAATGGTGTATATCTCAGCCTGGGAGACTTGCAAATCTTTCTAGGGAGATGCTGAACCTTGTACCCAAGGTTCACCCAAAGAATCCAGCCCCACTCCTCTTCTGCGTTTTGGACCCATCTTATTAAAGACGAGCCCTTCAACTACAGGAGCATCATACAGTGCTGAATTTTGCAGCTTTTGCTGTACATGTTTCTGTTAAACTCATATGATTTTTGGCACCTTTTGGTGTCCATTTGACAGGTGATACAACTATTAAATTTTCATATGTATACAGCAGTTTTCACTAACATAAATGTGCAGCAGCAGAAGTGAGTAGCTTTTAAATGTGGAAGAAATAAATTGTCCAATAGCAACAGATCTAAAGTTCTTTGTCATTGTTACATAATATAAGATTGTCAAGGTTCAAGACTGACTAAAATTTGTGATGTTTTATTTTGAAGCAGTAAGCATTGTATGTAATGTTTGTTCCTTTTTGTATGAATTTAGAAAAAGACCAGAATTGCTGTAGAATTTTGAACTGTAATTCTTGCAGTTGAATAAACTCATATAGCCTCTTTATGAATGTAATTCCAACAAAACACAAAATTTGTTGAATAAAATGCACAATATTCATATTTCAGCAGTATATAATGCACAGTGTTAAACTTCAACAGAATCTGCACAGTGGGTATGGAAGGAAAATTTAAGTTTTCTGGGATAGTGCACCATTTATTAGTAAATTTTTATTGATTATTTGGGAGATTGTACTGTCCCTGAAACATCATTGTTTCCCAACCAGTGCAGAGTCATACACCAAGATATTTTAATCTTCATCAATACTGTTGTGAGAACCTCAGATCTTCCAGCTACAGAATTCACAGACAAGTCAGTTATGTCAAGAAGACTGTGTAGGTGCTCAACATGCCAGGACATCAACAAGGATGACTGCCAGAATGTAAATATCCCTCATACCAAATCTCCCATTATTTGAGCAACGGTTTATGATAACTTGAAGATGCCCATTTATGACCACAGATAAAGTGAAGTTTATTATGGCTCAGTATGGCTTAAAATAATGCTTTCTGGACAACCCTTGGTGAGTTCTATATATAAAATTTAAAAAAATGCTACATAATGAACAGATGGATAGATGTAACCTGCACATAATGCATTCTTTTGTAATTCATAAATGTGACCAGTGATTCTGAACCTGTTAAGAAAATTGGGAAAAGAAGAACCTAGCAAAGAACAGACAAGAGATCTTTGTGGCACTTTTACTATATTTACCATACAGACATGTGGTCTACCATGTGTTCTATGTTTTAAACCATCTCACTCTCCCTATTGTTCTTATTATCAGACTCTAACACATTCATTCTCACTCCCACACTTTGGATACTGCCTTCTTAGAAAGGAATTGAAATGTAAAGGTAAAGGGCAATTCCTCTACAGTCCCTGAGGGTTCCAGGAGGTTGAAGTAGCCATATTTCAAAACAGTTGGCACATGAATTTGGTAAGGCCTATGCACTGCCTAGGAAGTATTCATGTTACTCATTTCTGTTAGGGGCTGAGTTGACCTCAGGGCCAGAGTGCAGCCAGAAGTATTATGTTGATGAAAAATTCCATTGACATAATTGAGGATTGAAACTATGACCTTCTGGCTTGCAGTGCAGTGCCTCATCCAACTGCACCACTGCATGCCTGCTAAGATAGGCATTCCTTTACAATTATCATGATGGCAGAAGCCTGTAATCTATACCCTGAAGAGACAAAAGAAATTCCCTCTGAACACAAGACAGTGACTTCATCCTCCACCTGTTTGGCTCCAAAAAGTTTTGTGTTCTCACTGTCATCTCTGCAGTTGCTACAAAATAATGGGCAGTTCCTTATAATTCACTGTTCATCATTGTTTTCTGCATCCTCCCCTTCCCCTCCTTTGATTCAGTGCAATCACAATCTATGACATGTTATCTGGATAGCATGTACACATCCTCACCTGTCACTCTGACGTTGACGGAGGTTTAGTTTTCCTCTGAAATGTGGTGTCTGCCTACTAGACTACACAGAAAATCTGAATAAAGAAGTAATTTTGTTGCAAGATTTTAGGTTCTGATAGTGGTGCTTTTGAAGATTCAAGTTTTTTTGTGTATGATGTGAGGTTGATTGGTACATAGTTATTGACATTTTGGAGGAGCATAGTGCCTCTATCTTCAGGGTCTAATCTGAGTACTGAACCCATTTTCTGAATTTATTTTACATGCATAGTTTTCAGTTACTGTGATTACAGACTGACTGTTAGAGACCCAAAGTTATGGAGTTGCACTTACAAACCCACTGTTAACAGCCATGCTATTACAGGTTTCTGTCTGATCCACTGCCATGGGCCCTCTTTTAGAGTCATTGTTACAGACCCACTGTAACAACTGTGCTCAGATCCACTCTTACAAGCTCTCTGTTAGACACACTTTTACAGACCCACTGTTACATCTGTGCTGTTGCAGGCTACCTGTCAGATCCACTGTTTCAAGCCCTCTGTAAGACCCACTGTTACAGCCCTGCTTTAGCAGACCCACTGTCACAGGCTCTCTTTTAGACCCTGCTGGTGCAGGCCCGCAAAATGTTCCAATATGGCGAATACAGTAGTTTATGTAGAAAATAGTAAAGACAATTTAACAAATATTGAAAGATTCCTCAAAGATTCCAGCTGTGAAAAGTGTCTTGATATGGAAACTCGTCTTCAAGAGGCCCTAAAAGAGCTAAGTTCTGCACATTTAATTATAGGATTGCTTATAAGCGAATATAAACTGAGCATGGCTATAGAAGATGATTTTATCAATCCTACCACTTCACAGGCAAGATTAGATGGGGAAGAAAGTATTAATTGGAAATTGATTACTTCTAGACATACTAGAGAACAAATAAGGAGAAATACAAAAACAAAAGAAAGAGATTTAACATTCCAAGTTAACCAAAAATGCGTATCAATAAATCGATATGAAGCATTAGAGGCATACAATGTAACGCACAGAAATGATATAGACACAAATACTATAACAGCATATGAACTAACAGATATAAATAGAAGCCAGAATGATAAATACAACAAATCAGGAAAACATAACACACCAACAAAGGAAAGTCTGGCAAATTCATCCAAGCAGCCAAGTGCACAGCATAACCTACAAAATCCAGAGAAAAATCAAAATGGTCAAGGCATGGAAGAAAAGAAATTGAGTTATCCCATCCCAAACATAATTAATGGGCACTTACTAAGTAAGGAAAAAGGAAGATCTACAACATCAAGGGAAGCTGTACAAGATGTCAGCAAGATGAACTCAGTAAAAGTGTGTAGGAAGGATACACAGAAAAGTGAAATGGATACAGTGTCGTGTAATAAAAATCTATGTAAAGAAAAACAAGGTGAACATAACATTGTGATTCTAGGAGACAGTCACACAAGAAGTCTGGATGGAAGAAAAAGTCATAAAATTTTAATGATTGGTGACAGCCATGTAAGAAACTATGCTACTAAACTTCAGCGTAACCTAGGTACAAATTATGAAGTCTCCAGTTTTGTAAAACCAGGTATTGGAATGGATACAATTGTAAACACTGCAAGAGATGAAATAAAAAATTTGAGGAGTGAAGATGTAATGGTAATATGAGAAGGGGCAAATGGTATAAATAAGAATAATACCAAAGTAGCTGTAAAGCATGTTTGTAATTTTGTTGAAAACAAGAAGTTAAATATTGTGATAATGAAACTGCCCCACAGACATGATCTTGTACTTTCATCTTGTGTCAATAATGAAGTGTTAAAGTTTAACAGGTAAGTTGAAAAGAAAATGAAAATCTATAATAATGTAAGTATGTTAGAAACAGACTTAGACAGAAAAGACTTCACTAGGCATGGGCAGCATTTGATCTTTTCAGGTAAAGAACTAATCTTCATAAAATTAACCATGGTTATCAAGGAATTTTTTACTAAGAAACAACTGTTCCTTGTGTGCCTGCAATGGAAGGATTCTAACTCTTATGGACTCAAATCTAGATTATCAAAAATAGAAGTAAGGTTAGTACATTGAAGTTCTGAAGCACAGTGACTGAGATGAGTTATTCTGGATTTCACACACTTCCAAACAATGAAGGAAAAATTCAGCATTAAGAAACCAAGATTTTTTTATATGGACATAACCTATAAACATTATCATGAAGTAAATCAAACCAATAAAAGTACTATTTATTTCAGAATTTACCATCAAAATATAAGAGGATTAGGAATGAAAGCTTGTGAACTGTTAAGTCATTTGCATCCAGAGTTCCTTTATGTTTTATGCCTGACAGAATATCACTTAAAGTATTCACAGCTGAATAATGTTTAGATTGAAAATTACAATTTAGGAGCCAATTACTGTAGAGAGCTATGTGAAAAAGGTGGTGTAGCTATTTTTGTCCATAATAGTCTACGTTTCTCAAATATTGATATTGTTAAACATTGTGAAGAACAAGATATAGTAGTATGTGCTTTAAAACTTTCATTTGGTATTTTAAACATATGTGTTTTAACACTTTATTATAGAGCCCCTTCTCATAATTTTAGCTGATTTTTACTCATATTGGACACTATTCTTCAATTATTATATACTCCTACTCTACACATCATTATTTGTCGGGACATAAACGTTAATTATGCTATGGAAAGTGAAAAGAAAAACCAACTGGACAATTTATTACTTTCCTATAACTTAACTAACCTTATTGAGAGTTCAAAATACCTTTTCTACTGCAATAAATAATATTTTTATTGATGTATCTGAATTTGAAAGTTACACTGCAACTCCTATTTTAAATGGTTTGTTTGACAATGATGCCCAGTTATTAGTGATTAGCAGTGATTATTACCATATACGTATACAAATATCAAAACGGTGAGGAAAATTAATAAGTACATGACATCTGACTTTATTAATAAATTAAGCAACAAATCACGAGATACCATCTTTAACAGTGATGATGTCAATGCTATGTTTGATTCCTTTTCAAATACTTATTTAAGGATCTTCTGTTCCAGCTTCCCCCCAAAAAGAGTAATAAACAGGAATAATAATGATACTAATAACTGGATCACTTTAGGCATCAAAATATCATGTAGACATAAAATGAATTGTACTCAGCATACAGAAATAGTAATAATCTGGAATTAAAAGGGCACTACCAGGTATACTGTAAAACTTTGTCTAATGTAATTAAGGAGGGAAAAAGAATATATTATAATAAAAAAATTTAAAATCAAGCAATAAATGTAAAACCACTTGGAATATCAGTAAGCAATTATCTAGTAAACAACCTTCTCAAACTGATATACAAGAACTAATGAGGGACAGTAAACATTTAAAGGATAAACAAGATATAGCAGATGCCTTCAACAACTGTGAAACAATGTAGATAACAGGATTAATAATGAAAATCCTTCTACTTTTCATCATTATCTAGAACGAAATTACCTTCATCCCTCCTCATCTTTGGTTTTAAATCTTTTTTCAACCAAAGAAATTACTTCTGTAATTAAATAACTAAAAACAAAAAATTCTCATGGGCATGATAAAATTTCTACTAAACTATTAAAAACTAGTGCCACTTACATATGCTCACCATTAACTTATATCTGTAATAAGTTTATACTGTCAGGAATGTTTTCTGATCGTTAGAAGTTCTCAATTATAGAACCTATATACAAGAAAGGAGATAGAATGAATCCAACAAATTATAGACCTATATCATTATTGACTTCTTTCTCAAAGGTTTTTGAAAAAGCTTTGTATATTAGACTATCTGAAAATTTTTATAGTAATAAGTTAGTAGTGGTAAAACAATTTGGTTTCAGAAATGGCGTAGCAACTGAAGATGCCATTTTTAAACTAACAAATGAAACTTTATATGCTTTAAATAATAAAATAATGACTGATAGTATCTTTTTTGATCCCGAGAAAGCTTTCGGCTCTGTTAATCGCGATATATTACTGTCTAAACTACCTTATTATGGAATAAGTGGTAAGGGTAAATTATTACTCAAATTTTTCTTCAGAATAGATATGAAAGATTTCAAATTATTAACTCGTATCTTACTTTTAACACAGTCTCAGAATAGACCAAAATAAAATATGGGGTGCTACAGCATTAAATTTTGGGCCCATTGTTATTTCTAGTTTATGTTATTGACTTACCTAAGGCCATAAAACACAAAGCTATTCATATTTTATTTGCTTATAATACCAGTACATTAATTACAGGCCCAAATAATATTCATTGTCAAAGTGTTCTTAATGTAGTTTTTGGACAACTAAATAAGTGGTTCAAAGCTAATTTGCTTTCCTAGAATTTTGAAAAAATGTTTATCATTCAGTTTACTAATAAAAGTACATGTACCTCTGACATACCAATAACATACAAAGATAAACACATTTGTACAGCTATTGAAAAAAGTTTCTTTGGCTATTTATTAATAATAATCTTTCTTGGAAAACACACATTGAAAATGTTAAGTTTAAACTAAGCTCAGCTTGTTCTGCTATGTGGTTAGGCAAACCATATGTATCAATAAATACTCATAAAATGATTTACTATTCTTACTTCCGCTCCGTAATGACCTATGGTTTATTGTTCTGGGTGAACTCGTCAGAGAATATAAAGATTTTCAGGTCGCAAAAGAAGCTTATTAGAATCATAAAGAGTTGTAGAATTTGTGACTCTTGTAGAAATTTGTTTTTAAATTTAGAAATCTAACCACTCCCTTCCCTATACATTCTTTCCCTTCTTTTGTTTATGATAAGAAATAAGAACCAATTTCTGGTCAATTCTGAGATATATCACATTGATACTAAGCAACATGCAAATTTTCACCAACCTTCTGTGAATTTGACTAAATACTAGAAGGGAGTGTTTAATATGCTTTCTTCTTATATTAAAATAGAGTCTGATAATCCCAAGAAATTTAAATTGGTGTTACAGAAATTTTTACATGAAAATTCCTTTTATTCTTTGGAGGAATATTTTGAACTTAAAAAAAGTTAAATTTTTTTATATATGATCTATATTACTGTTTGAAAGTTTGGCACATAAAGTAGGTATATATATATATATGTTTATTTTTTCTTTAACTACTAATCTATATTTTAGATCTCTTTGTGCATATAATGTAACTACATGTAGGTACCAGTCTTTGTTATGCAGTGATGCAGTAAATTATTTTTTGTCCAGTAAGTACTGCATTCTTTTAATTGATATTTTTATGTTATTATTTGTTGTATTACAATAATTTATATTACATTAACCCTTTAAACTCTGAATTAAATCCCATCTGCCATTTGCTGGCATTATTAGGAGCTCACCATTTTCTCCACGTTAGCAGGATAAGAGTTAAAACCTCAAATATTGTACTTGGCCCCATAACAAAAATTGTTGTACATTTTATACTGACTTCACTTCTTGACTTCTTAAGCAAATATGACTATTTCCATATCCATATGGATTTTGTAATCCTGTATGGATCCATGGAATGAAAATAAATTATATGAAATGGTATGTTACAGCCACACTGCTACAGTTTCACTGTTGTGGATTCCTGTTTCAGTCATCAAGCTATTCTGTCAATGCAAATGTTGGTAGCCGTAACCATGTGACAACCATCATTACTGAGAAGCACTGTTGATTTGCTGACTTGGGCTTGAGTGGGAAGAGAGGAGGAAATCTAAGGCACATTGAGGATCAAAAAGGGAATATAGCAGGGTGTTGAGAAGGGGAAGCCACAAATGCAGTGATAATCTGAAGGGAGTACAATACTGGGAACCATCATTCCCAATCATCCAAGGGAGTTTTTTTTTCCATGGCCTCAGTATAATTGCAGTGTTTCAGTATGTCTTCACTTATGCCCTGATGACCTTCATATTATCAATACTGTGAGAACCCCTTGTTGAATGATATTTCACCATAAATATATTAAATGTTTCAGCTTAACATCCTCTTTGCTGCCAGTACATTATCAATGCATTACAATCACTCACATGTGACAGAATTCAGTGATTGTTTTAAGAAACCAAAAACTGGTGGTATTCTGATACGGTGCAAACTGGTGTTGTTATCTGCACCTCCAAATGGTGAGTCTGCCAACCAGGCAGGCCTGGAGTTCTTGCGAGGGCTGCGACATCGCCATGGACAAATGTGGCTGGGAAATTTTGCCATTGATGTGCAATCAATAGAATTTATTGGTATGGAAACTGAACATGTTATGTACCATAGAAGAAATTTGTGACAGACGATTTTAGAGTTTGTAATTTTCTAGTTGGATGAAAGTCCCTGACGTGGTGTAAGCTAAAGACAAGTAATATAAAGCAAAGAGTCTTATCAGGAGGGACTGAAACTGAATGGGAGACATCAGCTTCAGTCCGTGATAATTGTAATTTGTTAGGTTAAAACATACACACTATAAACAAAAATGCAGCAGGTTTATTAATTGGTAGCAGAATGTTTGATCTAGAAGTAAATGCTGAGAATAATAAACGTGTATTTATGCCTTATCAGTAGGGTGCAGTACAAAATTACAAGATGAAGTAACTCATAATTTCTTTGAAAATGTAACAGAGTTCAAATATTTGTAAATGAAATTAAGCACAGATTCAGTTCAGGGAATGTCTGCCACATTATGGTCCAAAAACTTTTCATTGGTTGTTTGGGAATGTAAGGATTGAAATATACAATACTATATAACTTTTGTTTTTTTGGAGATGTGGTTTTAAAAATTCTCCATCACATTAAGGTAATAAGATAGGCTGAGGTTTTAAAGAATAAGATGCTAAATAAAATGTTTGGACTTGAAAGGGGGAGGAGTAACAGGAAGCTGGGGAAAATTGCATAATAAGGAGTTTTGTGGTTTGTATTCCTCACCACATATTATGCAGGTGATAATATGAAGAAAATGAGGTGGGTGGGACACATGGAGGAGAATAGAAATGCACACAGAGTTTTGATGGGGAAACCTGAAAGAAAGAGACAACTTAGAAGATGTAGGTGGGTGAATAACATGAAAATAGATCTTAAAGAATTAGGATAGGAGGGCATGGACATGATAACTGATAAGTCTGAAACACTGCACACTAGATACATGAGGTGTTCATGCTCTGAGTGTATAGTTGCTGTGTAGCCTACATTATGCCCTGTTGTGTTGCTATACTCCTCTTTTCAACCCGCCTGAGCGCTTTCCACTACATCACATTGCAAAAACAGTTTTGGTCACTCCCACAACAATAACAAATGTGATCCTGTGTGATTTGAGGCTTCCACTGTGAAGTAAACGAGATCTGCACCATTCTGGGTTAGTACACAGTGATTAGTTGTAATTTCTTACTGATGTGTAGGGTCCCCTTGATAGGTGGTCCCGAAACTTTTGTAAGAAATTGCCATTACTCACTTTGTAATAACCCAGAGGAGCGCAGTTCTCAAATGTGATAATTTTAAGACCCACTGTTTATAGCATTGAAAGGGATATTTGTTATCCTGATTGTCTCATGTTGAAATCTTAGTACACACTGGCTTAATATCTGTCCCTTCTTCCTTCTCCATAATTCTGTTTGGCTGCAGTTCTTCCAATCATCCCTTATAATTATACATTTCCCCCTTTCAGTCACTTCAGGATGCATTTAAACCTAATTTAATAAGGCAGCGTTTTCCTTCAAAATATCAGAACAGGCTTATTATCTGATATGGAATAATAATGCAGAAGACTTTGTAAATATTTATTGAAAGGTGCATGGGACAACCAGTTGCCATGTAACATTTATGTGTGGAGGAAAAATGGTAATTTAGTGTTGGTTATGCTATAGTTTAAATTTTGAATAGATTAAAAACCTTTATATCTTCTTTAATTGTTATGAAAATAACATCAAGTATTAAGTAGGAGCTAACAGCATCCATACTAAATCCCATTCTTCTGCATATTTTAGCCGTGGTGGACACGACATCTATCTCAACAAAGACACCAAATCCAGTTCTTCTTCCTGGTTGGTCATCATGGTCTGCATGGAGTGATTGCAGTGTTGCTACAACTGTGTCTGTGAACACACAGATACGAAGCAGATCATGTCGACTGGACAGAGGTGCAGGAGCTATTATCTCAAGTATTGAACCATGCTTGTTACTAGAACAGGCAGGAGGTGATCTTGAAGTAAGAGATTGTGAAAATATGAATACTGTGACAGTGATGTCATCCAGGGTGCTTGAAGAAGATGAAGTTTTCTCCAGTGACATAACTATGGATGCAGCAATTCAGTCAACAGCAAGTTCTTCCAGTATAGAAACCATTGAAGGGAATATGGCTACCTTGCACACAACAATGCTAAAAAGAACAACAGAACATCATTATGTCCTTGCAGATAATACAACACTAGCAAATGGTGGCAAAAACAGCACTGTCATGGGTGAGTGATGATAGATTCCATCTTATAGAAAGTATAGTAGGTAGGACTAAGGGATCTCAAACCCACAGGAAGGATTGAGGTGTTGTCTGTTTTTGTGCACCATGTGGAATCTGTTCCAGTCCTTCCCTAAGCAAGAAAGTGACAATCATATTAGGAGAAGCTGAGTTGTCAGATCTTTCTCTGATTGGGTGGCTTTACTGAGCACTGCAAAATAACTTTTTCTTCTGTGTGTTTTGACAATGGTGTAAACTTAAAATTTGCAAGCAGTAGGAGGGTGAGGAGTGACTTAGCAGAGTGAGAAGAAATTTTTTTCTGAAAGCAAAGGTGGACCTTTTTTTGGGGGGGGGGGGGGGGGGGGGG
>Ga0268261_10002926_pt1 | contig 12398 bp, 3 predicted proteins | sample TergutNc150P1_FD_190353 | JGI IMG/M metagenome (GOLD analysis project Ga0268261, IMG submission 190353) | Nasutitermes corniger P1 segment gut microbial community from laboratory colony in Florida, USA - Nc150 P1 (SPAdes) (version 2) | ecosystem: Host-associated > Arthropoda: Insects > Digestive... | reverse complement strand
TAACGTGGAGAAAATGGTGAGCTAATAATGCCAGCAAATAGCAGATGGGATTTAATTCAGCGTTTAAAGGGTTAAAATTGTTAAAAACCCCGGGAACGGGCATTTAAACAATTTAAATGACCCCGTACTCAATGTGTTAATCTTCTTGGATAACCCTGAAAATGAAAATAGAGATCCCTCTGGAACTCCAGTAAGTATTTACCAACCCACATCGCATAATACACCAGAAGACTTGAAACTTCATAAACAATGCTCTAAAAACCCAAATTCATGAAAATGTCCTACTCTTTTAACCTTTAAGAACCGTGCGTCCTATATATAGGACGGGCGTACCGCTACCCTCCAGATGTTGCATTTTATATATTTTTTTCAACGAATATAAGTACTGTGTGTTTTAAACATGCTGCACACTCTCCGTTTTTCTCTTCAAAATTCTGTTTATTTCATAATGCTACCTTTTTTTATTTCTGTATTATTCACATTTTACATACAGGGTGTGCTAAAATTTAAATGTAAAACTCAGGTGCCAAAAGGTTAAACATGATGCACACCCTCCGTTTTTCTCTTCAAAATTCCGTTTATTTCATAATGCTACCTTTTTTTATTTCTGTATTATTCACATTTTACATACAGATGTGCTAAAATTTAAATGTAAAACTCAGGTGCCAAAAGGTTAAACATGCTGCACACCCTCCGTTTTTCTCTTCAAAATTCCGTTTATTTCATAATGCTACCTTTTTTGATTTCTGTATTATTCACATTTTACATACAGAGTGTGCTAAAATTTAGATGTAAAACTCAGGTGCCAAAAGGTTAACCTCTCTCAACTATCAGCATGGTTTTAATCCTGATGATAAGAAGTTTTAAAGATATTCAGTTTAAACTGAAACAAATATTAAATTGATATGATATAATTGTTATCTGCAATTGGGTTGTCACCCGGTGGCAGTAGTACAGCACACATTTACACACAAACAATACAGAGAACAACAAAATTAACAATACATAGAACAACACAATTAAAAACTAATTGGCATGAGTGCGGGCCGTGCCCCATGTCTGCGAGTTATACCCTGGCATTTGCCTTACGACTGAGGAAAAAGCACGGGAAAACCTCAGTCAGGGTAGCTAAACCAAATTCTCTTGGAAGGACTGTAACAGCCATAAATTCATAATATCCAACAACTTATGCAGATGACATACAAAGTTAAAAAAAAAAAATATTTTGGAACAGAGAAACAAATATAGGGAAGTGGCAAAAAATGACTGTTCACAACCAAGTTTTTATGCCTCAAAATACAGAATTTTAAATAAATTTATAACATATAGGTGTAACATTGATATGCATTCGCACAACCATTTTTTGCTGAGAAAAGCAATAAATATTACATATTATGAGTGCGTGTTTGTTGCCTTAGTTATCCAGCAAGCAACGCACATTTGCCATATTATATGGTCACCTGTCCTGCCAGACTCTACCATATTTTTCCATAGTATCTCATAAATGACACGATTTTCAGAAGAAAATTTTACTGAATATGAAGTGTGTGTTTTCATCTTTCTACAGCTTTTGTCTATAAAATTTCTCATTTTTAGAAGAACTGAGTGAATTGAGTGAGATATTATCATAAAAGTACACAGATTTTCACATAAAGTACCTGTTATTTTTGTCAGATTTTAGTGAAACTTGAATTTTCTGGGCAGATTTTTGAAAAGTATTCAAATATCAAATTTCATGAAAATCCATACAGTGGAAATCGAGTTTTTCTCATGCAGACATGAAGACTGATGGACAGATGGAAAGACACGCGTGATGAAGCTAATAGCGGCTCTTTGCAATTTTGCAGACGTGCTTAAAAATTATAATTCTTTTCTGAAAAAAAAATCAAAGATAACCCATATGTAGTTCTTACCTCATATATTTGATTAAACATCACTTTGTGTGCTTCAAAGTAAGCGTAAACGTCTTTTTCTGACTTACTGTAAACAAATAAGAGCAAAATTAAAGGCTGAGTTGTCACATCCTTAATTAAGCACCGTGCCATGAAGGCATATGGGGGGAGTGGCAGTATGGCTGCATGAATTCTTAACCTTGGAAACAGGTGGAGGTGCATGGGCAGCTTTGTGCATTGGCCACTTTACCTCCAGGGAACAAACTCCGGGTAACCATTAGATGGAAGGCTGGCTAAGGTACTGATCTGGACTGGAATAAATGCAGTAGATGAATATCTCTTGCCCTGCCATGAATCAAATCCCAGTTCCTAAGATGTCAGGCCTGTAGCCTAGTCACTGTACAGGCTGAGCTATCCTGAGTAGTTTATGCAAATAAGTGTTATTTGTACAATTTTTGAGTGACAAATCACTGTTGTGGAAGTCAATATGCATATTTACTGAATATAATGTCATGATAATACTGGTGTGGGGACATCCACATACTGCACAACTTCCTCCTCTGCCCCATTCTCCGCTCAACATCAGAGCAGCGCTCACTCTCGCAGCCGCTATCTCTCTCTCACCAGGAAAACGGCCCTTTCGTAGCTCCAGCAAGTGAGACTAAGTCAGCAGGCCACGCCTACCAACTCTGCCAACCTGCCAATGGCAGAACAGACAGAACGGAAGAAACCAGAATAAAAGGAGGCCTGTCTGAACCGCAGAGGTAGTCGGAAAAAGTACTTTGTCAGACACAAATCAAGAAGCAGCAGCCATCCAACATATCAGCAAGGAAACAACGCCAGACCGCCCGGCCACGATGCCTCGTGGACCGCGGCACACCACTGCTTAGCCGAGCAGACAGCAACAGCAGCTTTCGGCCCGGCATCAGCATCAGCCGTAATCCTTGACGATTCACCGTGGCCCTCCGGCCAAGTCCAGCTGTGCATCACACTCACGCCACCTGCCTGTGCTCAATACTCCACCACGCGGTCGCACCGAAGTCATCCCGTAGCGCAGCACACGAGCCGAGGCAAGACCAACGTATTGCAATCAGACAACTACGCAACATCTACTGTATGACTTTGACATTAATAAATATTATATATATGTGGTACTGTGGCTTTCACTGCTACAATCCCATAGTATCCCACACTGGAAAGGAAATATTTACTGCAGAAAATGAGCAATGTTCTCACACTAATATACCACAATTCTTCAGGACATAGGACTGCCTGGATACATATTATCAGTTCTGGGATTTTTTAAATGCAAGCTGCAGTGTGCAATATACATAAAACCTTGTACGGTGTCTAACCTCTTTATTTAGTAATAATAATAATAATTATTATTCTTCTTTTTCGTATGCGAGGTTTGTTTCATGTACCTTATAATGTTTTAACAGTTCTGTCCAATTTATGTCAAGGAAATGAGATCTCTTCCCCATTTTTACATTAAGATGATTGTGGGGTTTTTCTTTAATTTCAAATGATGGTTAGTATGATGATGGCTTGAACATAAGGCTGAAACTAGTAACCATTGTAAATTATTAATGGTACTCTTGCATAACTGTGTATGCAATATATATATTGAGTTAAAACTGAGTTACAAAAAAATCTCATTTGAAGATTATAATAACGTCCCATCATGTGAAACAGACATAAGACTTCCTGCCTCCTTGCCATTTTCATTACCAATACAGTGACAGACATAAATCAGAAAACAATACTTTGTGAAAGTCTGTTGCTTTCATCACACGAGCACCATCAGTCCCTCCTGCAAACTCTTCCTCCCATGGCAAAAATACCAGAAATAATAAGACAAAATCATATGAATTTCATTGGCAAACTCAACAAGGTGAAGTGGACAGGATGATGTGAGGCAATGCTCCTAATTAGCTGCAGAGGTGAAGCAGACAGGATGATTGATGTGAGGCAATACTCCTAATCAGCTGCAGAGGTGAAGTGAAGAGGATGATGTGAGGAAATACTCCTAATCAGCTGCAGAGGTGAAGCGGACAGGATGACTGATGTGAGGCAATACTTGTACTCCTATCAGCTGCAGAGGTGAAGTGGACAGGATGATTGATGTGAGGCAATACTCCTAATCAGCTGAAGAGGTGAAGTGGACAGGATGATTGATGTGAGGCAATACTCCTAATCAGCTGCAGAGGTGAAGTGGACAGGATGATTGATGTGAGGCAATACTCGTACTCCTAATCAGCTGCAGAGGTGAAGTGGACAGGATGATTGATGTGAGGCAATACTCCTAACCAGCTGCAGAGGTGAAGTGGACAGGACGATTGATGTGAGGCAATACTCGTACTCCTAATCAGCTGCAGAGGTGAAGTGGACAGGATGATTGATGTGAGGCAATACTCTTAATCAGCTGAAGAGGTCAAGTGGACAGGATGATTGATGTGAGGCAATACTCCTAATCAACTGCAGAGGTGAAGTGGACAGGATGATGTGAGGCAATACTCAAACTCCTAATCAGCTGAAGAGGTGAAGTGGACAGGATGACTGATGTGAGGCAATACTCCTAATCAGCTGCAGAGGTGAAGTGGACAGGATGATTGATGTAAGGCAATACTCGTACTCCTAATCAGCTGCAGAGGTGAAGTGGACAGGATGATGTGAGGCAATACTCATACTCCTAATCAACTGCAGAGGTGAAGTGGACAGGATGATTGATGTGAGGCAATACTCCTAATCAGCTGCAGAGGTGAACTGGACAGGATGATTGATGTAAGGCAATACTCATACTCCTGATCAGCTGCAGAGGCGAAGTGGACAGGATGATGTGAGGCAATACTCGTACTCCTAATCAACTGCAGAGGTGAAGTGGACAGGATGATTGATGTGAGGTAATACTCCTAATCAGCTGCAGAGGTGAAGTGGGCAGGATGATTGATGTAAGGCAATACTCGTGCTCCTAATCAGCTGCAGAGGTGAAGTGGACAGGATGATTGATGTGAGGCAATACTCCTAATCAGCTGCAGAGGTGAAGTGGACAGGATGATGTGAGGCAGTACTTGTACTCCTAATCAGCTGAAGAGGTGAAGTGGACAGGATGATTGATGTGAGGCAATACTCCTAATCAGCTGCAGAGGTGAAGTGGACAGGATGATTGATGTGAGGCAATACTCCTAATCAGCTGAAGAGGTCAAGTGGACAGGATGACTGATGTGAGGCAATACTCCTACTCAACCGCAGAGGTGAAGTGGACAGGATGATGTGAGGCAATACTCATACTCCTAATCAGCTGAAGAGGTGAAGTGGACAGGATGATTGATGTGAGGCAATACTCCTAATCAGCTGCAGAGGTGCAGTGGACAGAATGAAGTGAGGCAATACTCCCCTATTAGGCTGCAAAAAATCGCAAGGTTATCCACCTTACAACTTAAGCATCCCCCCAGCCACCAGCCCTTCCTCTCCATCACTCTTCCCCCATGACCAACACATGGAGACATTTTGTAAGTACCATTATGGGGGGCAGGTTAAACTACTGTATCTTCCAAAAACATCACAATATTTTTGATAATTTTTTTCTTGGAAATGATCACTTCAGGAATACTGTGGGACAGGAAAAAGAACCCTGAATGATTCATGCTGTACAACACTTCAAGGAATGATGCATCCAATATAATTTACTTTGTTCATACGGGCAATTTTTAGGGATCATAACAAAGCACTGAGACTTGCAGGAAAACAGGGAATGATGGACAGAAACTGCACTATGTTTCAGAAGAATAATTTTCATTCCCTGCACTGCGATTTCAATCACACATTTCCTTTTATAGAAACTATAATGTTGTGCATATTGCTGTAAATACTCACAACATCACATGTAGATGTCCGCCAGTTTCCATTTTCAACTTTATGGCGAGCATAAAGTATTTGAGATCTTCACACTTCTGGGATGTTACACAGCACAGAATCTGTGCTTCATAACGTCCCAGAAGAGCGAAGATGTAATTTACACTGTGGCAGAAGCCCGAAATCATGCATAACATATTTGTTTGTCACCACACCTGTGTCTTCCTCTAAACAGTGGCTAAACATTGTATACTATTTATGTCTTTCAATATTAAATTATTTAATATTTCTGGTGTTCTGCAAAGCAGCACTTGCGATGAACAAATTTTCTTACCCACTAATACTGATGTTTGCGTCTGTAGTTAAGTTGAGGCGTAGCTGCTGAAAATTATCATGCAGGTTTTTGTCTTTGCTCTTAGTGTAAGCTGAAAGGTTAAATGTGAGATACTCAGTTCCGACATTTACACGGCTCATATCCAGATGCAGCGTCAAATATTTCTGAAATAAAGCGATGAGAAATTTAAATTAAATTATAAAACATTCTATAAAACTTTATTTAAAAGCCATAAGCCTTCTGCCAGTTGGGGAATCATGGCAGACCTTTGAAGAGACTTCTGGATATGTGAGGCCAGAATGGGTCAACAAGTGGCCAAACTCCATGACAGATATATGATGATGATGATGATGGACACACGAGTGTGCACGCCCCCCCCCACACACACACACACGCACGCACGCACTCTCTCTCTCTCTCTCTCTCTCTAGAGAAACATCAATGTGCCCAGTGGGATTCGAACCCAGAATCCCAGCAAGTGAGAAGCCACAAACCCAAACTTTACACTGTGCAGACACTGGGACTGGTTGTTCTGGTCATTACTGCTAATTATGGTTAACACTTTTACTGAGGTTACTGCATTTTGACAGTTGTGCTACTGTCGCCCCAACCTTACAAAATTTGTTTCCACTATGTCATTATTACAAACTGCACTGTTATCACAAGGCAGCACGTACCTGTTGTGTATTAAATACAAGAAATGTTTCAGGCAGTGAATGCAACATATATTCATCAGGAACAAGCCTTGTTTGTGATGAACATATCGTGTTGACTGAAAGACATATTCTTTTGTACACTGCACAAAATTAAACAAATACTTGTTTTGGGCGGCCTCCAATAGCGTAATGTACGTATGAAACTATATCATGATCTGTCCAGTGCTTATCAACTTTAAACATGTAAATCAGCAGACAAGCATGATGTCCCCTCTGCAACTCTGTGCAAAAAAGAAATCATAAATATTTGTTCTTGAATTTACAAGATGCCAAAATACAAACACAGTAAATGTACAATCTCATTGCCTTCCAAAGAATTTCAGTGGACGGCTGATAGAAACGGAATTTACGATCCAATGCTGATGACCTTCGGGCAACAGGCACTCATCTCCATGATACAATAACCCAACACACAATGTAAAAATTGCATAATACAAACGGACTTGTGTTTCTAACATTGTCCGTGGACTGGTCAGTATCAGAGATTACATACCGGGTTTCCAGACTTCAAAGGGTTGCCAAAGTTGCAAATCAGCTGCAACTCATGCAACAGAGAACTTTCTTGACAATCCATATCACCCTTAGCAAGTTCCACAGGGAATGGTATTGTTATGTTAACACCAACCATGTATGCAGGTTCTCCATAATTAGTTAAACCAACTTCTAGTTCCAACTCTGAATTTGACCCAATTACAAAAGTTCCAGATCTGTAATACAAAATGTGATATAACGTTCATTCACAATTTAAATAAAAGATATGTAACTGGAGTTCCTGAAACAATATAAAGAATAAATATAGAATACTGTGTGTACAATTATCAGAATCTACATAATATAAAGAATATATATATCAGAATATCTATCTATCTATCTTTCCGGTCTTGTGACAGCTGTCGCTGTCTTCCGGAACCCAAACAACATTCCTTTCTGTTTAGCCACTGATCTTCTTCTAAATGTCTTGTTTTCATGAATATACAACAGATATTATTCACTGCCTTTAAGCACATTGTACCCTTTAAATGGTAGGCCGGGTAGCTCAGTTGGTATAGCGACTGACTACGGGCTGGATGGTCTGGGGATCGAATCCCGGTGGGGGCGAGATTTTCCGCTCATCCAGACCGGCCCTGAGGCCCACCCAGCCTCCTGTACAATGGGTACCGGGCCTTTCCCGGGGGTAAAGTGCAGCCAGGGCATGCTGCTGACCACTCACTGCTTCTAGCGCCGAGGTCTTGGAAGGGTAGAGCTATATCTCTACCCCCCTCTGGGCCACAACCGTGCCTGTAACGGGGTTACTTTACCTTACCCTTTAAATGAGTATGGCTTTAAGACACAGAAAACAGATTTACTGTATTGATACATATTGGTCTGAATAAAACACAAGAGAAGAGAGAAGAATTATATCTCATATATGCAAGAGTAGTCACTGACATCACTGTCAGGATTGCAATCAGAAATGTGATTGGCAGGGTGGCAGTGGTAGTTGGGGTTGTAATTGCTGGTTGTGGTAGTACTGCAATATAATTGTGATGTGATGGAAAATGGAAATTTTGTGGTTAAAGATGATAAGGAAATGTCTGAGAAAGGGAGATAGCTAGTAATTATGCAAGATGTATGGAAAATTATAACTTATAGTCAGGTTGTCCCTTTAACCACGTGACGACAGAAGGAGCTAATGTCTCTTCTGGGCCAATAGGAGCAATTAGCAGGGTATGTAAAAAGAAACAGCCCTTTCGAGGGCCACATGTTTGTTGGTCTACATAACATATTTTCTCCTATGGTCACCCATCCAAGTACTCACCAAACACAACATCGCTTGTCTTTTTGACATGTATATGTCTTAGGCGGCGTCTGTTCCGTGTGACCTTGCAACCAAAACATTAAGACGCGTGACATCATCGCATCCAGTACTGATACGGGCAATGTGTGACGTATGATGCTTGAACATTGGAACCTTCTTGAAACGTTAAACTTGGCAGGCGCTAATTATATACATGTACACATGTATGGACTCGGAATGCGGAAAGGGGAAGGGAGGGGAGATATCTGCTGAGGCGGTAACTAATTAGTAGTGCTCGGACCGCGTTTTAGTACGTCAATCAGTAGTGCTCGGACCGTCGTTTAGTACGTGTGTTACTACAGCATAGTGTTAAACGTTTCGTGCTACGAGTATGGCTGATACAGATATTGATGCTATTAAAAAGCAAAAGAAGGCAGAAAGGAATGAACAATATTACTTAAAACGTAAAATGGAACAACAACAACAAGCTTCAACACCTTCAGAAACCGAACTACCCAAAAGTAAACGCAGAAAATTAATGAAACGTATAACTTCTACCTTTATCGATAGAAGTACCAGATCATGTATATGTCTTAGGTTTAGACTTATACATGTCATACGTTAATAAAATATAAATACAACCGATATATGTGTGACATGTATAAGTCTAAACCTAAGACATATACATGATCTGGTACTTCTATCAACAAAGGTAGAAGTTATACGTTTCATTAATTTCATACTGCGAGTCAAAAAAATATGGTTGGGATAAGGCAGTGTATAAAAATCTTCCTTTTAGTTCACCCATGCAAGTGTTTACCAACATGAGTTAACATGTGACACTTAACCCTTTAAACACCAAGTTAAATCCAATCTGCCATCTGCTGGCATTATTAGGAGTTCACCATATTCTCCATATTAGCAGGATAAGGGCTAACTGGCTGCTTACTGAATGTCATATTCCCTGTTCACTGCTCCTACTGGTCCAGACTGGACACTAAATTCCTTTTCCATACCTGTCCATCCGAGAAAGCACCTGCCTACTTACGCTAAATATCTTCTATCCCTACGCACTTCCGCACTAAAGAAGAAGGAGAACACTCCTCTGAAATGTCAGCAACACTATCCACTGTAATGCAGTGCAAAAATCCCAAAACAGTACTACCATTAACCATGAATCAATGTGAAAGTTTAATTTAATGTGTTAATGACTCAGCAACCCCGTGACATTTGGTGTTAACCCTTGGACTGCAATGGATCCAGCTGGTATAAAAAGTATATAGTATGTACGGAAAAATGAACATAAACACATCTTGAATATCATGAGACACATCGAACACAGAAACCACAAACTGCCAAATGTAACACATAGGTGCATATATAAACATTTGATGCAAGCCATCCCGTTGTGCTATATTATTTAATGGTATATTTTATTACCGTCTAAAACACAACAATACATAAATAATTGAAGAATTTCTATATTGACTATGGCGACATGTTTCGGTTGCTACGCAACCATCATCAAAGTGTACTAAGACACAGTCAAGGTACAAAAGTGCGCACTCTATGGGGTCCCATATCATTTAAATTTAGCATATTTAAGAGTAATTTTTTTATTAGACATTGTTGGTTAAAGCAGATGTTGGCACAACACTTTAATAGCTTAGTTCTGATGTTCTTATACTGGGATCCCACAGAGTGCGCACTTTTGTACCTTGACTGTGTCTTAGTATGGCCTGATGATTGTTGCATAGCAACCGAAACATGTCGCCATAGTCAATATAGAAATTCTTCAGTCATTTATGTATTGTTGTGTTTTAGATGATAATAAAATATACCATTAGCATATATAAACAGGTACAGAAAACTGTAAGAACAGACTGAATCATATTGTCTCCTTTATATTTCACGGGTACTATTTTATTAGTTGCAGTACTGGAAGGTGTTAATTAGCAAATATATATATATATATATATATATATATATATATCAGTTTCAAAACGTTTTTCTATGTTGTCCGACACCTAGACTCCATTGCTTCTTATCTTCCCACTGGCCTTCATTTAGGTTTCTTTCGTTCATGGCCTTCCTTATACCTTCCATCCAGTTTTTCTTCGGTCTTCCTCGTGATCTCTTTTGTTTCGGCATCCACTTCAATGCTATTTTGGGTAATCTTCCCTCTGCCATTCTCTGAACATGACCGTACCATGTAAGCTGGTTCTGTTCACTTTCTTTTATAATTGTTTCCTCTAGTCCAATTTGTTGTCTTATAGTTACATATCTAATTCTTTCTTTTCTTGATATTCTCGAAGATCTCCTCAGGGCATCCATCTAATTATCTAATTAACAAATCTAGTGCCCTCTAAATTTAAGTACAAAATAATCTGCTTATTACCTGACATATCTCCTCTGAAAAGATGATAGGAATTATTTAGCTGTTTGTAAATACTTGTATTAAGAAACGTAAAGGTTTACCAGGACATTCATGGCTGGATTTATCCTAATTTATTTCCATCAAAGACTTCAGACTCAGATTCATGCAGTGACTGTGGCAGCTGCCATACACACATACTTACATTACCTCCAAAAATGTCAGGGCAATTAAAAGACACCTTGGCAACTATACATCTAACAGATAGCTTTCTTATAAAAAACAATGTACATACACTAAACCTGTGAAACCAGACTTCAGTTGTAACTCAGAAATGCAAATGTTGTCAATCTTACAGCCAGTTGCAAAGGGTATATTTATCTGCAAACTGCTGGTAGAATGCTTTTCATTCACAACAGGAATATATTTCTTGAATGGATCCTGCACTGAAACAATGAATCGACATGTAAAAACAATGTAAATAATGTGGTCAGAAGTCTCTTAATATAGTGACCTGACTGCCATGCAGACTGAAATGTTACCACAATGTGCATGAATCTATATAATTATGTTCAAGGCAGTAAAGTGAAAAATCTCCACAAATCATTTCAGTTCAGTTCACTCTGTTCGTCCGATGAAGAAGGGGGTCATGGCCCACACGATATATTGCATTGTATTTTTATTTAGTCCAAATAGCATACATATGATAGTAGACTCGTCAGTTTGCAATATATTTTGAACATATGAATTACTATATAAAACCTCTTTAATAGTATACAACAAATAAATCCACATAAAACTGGCTATTTATATTTTGTATAATTAAAAGTCAAATACATATCACAGGTAAATTGTTAAGAAAATACAAATTCTTCCACTGAGTAAAAAGTTTGAAGAAGAAGGAATAGTTTTAACTCTTTCTTAAAGGCTTTATAACCGTCTATTTCTTTTTAAAATGTTTGCAGATCGTTAAATACTTTAGTACCCATATTTATTACATCTCAATTCCATTTAACTTTGCAAATATACATTACAATACGTTATAATACATACAAGCAGCCTAAAAAAAAAAATACATTGCAACCACTGTAGAATCAGCGGTAGTCAAAAGGTTGACAAGTATTACTAATTGCTTGTTGTCCATATCTGACTTGTTCCTCTGTTTGTAACTATTCGTTACACATTGTTTTGTTCCTGTCTGTATTAAACATCATTCATGTACTTGACTTGGAATCAGTCTAACTTATTTATTATTTCCAACTTGATACACAAATCTCTTGTTCATTCACACAAATTACATTAAATTAGATTCCTCTACATGTTTCGAGCACACTCCGCCCATCATCAGGAGGTCAACGACGTAAATTGTATGTATGCAGCCTCTGGTATCGTCACTCTCTGCAAGTGACTGTCTTGTGCAACCGCTAAGGAAGGACTTCCTTCCTTAGCG
>Ga0268261_10002925_pt1 | contig 12398 bp, 5 predicted proteins | sample TergutNc150P1_FD_190353 | JGI IMG/M metagenome (GOLD analysis project Ga0268261, IMG submission 190353) | Nasutitermes corniger P1 segment gut microbial community from laboratory colony in Florida, USA - Nc150 P1 (SPAdes) (version 2) | ecosystem: Host-associated > Arthropoda: Insects > Digestive... | reverse complement strand
CGACGACGACGACGACGACGACGACGACGACGACGACGACGACGACGACGACGACGACGACAACAACATAGTTCATGTTACCATTACCATTATTATGTGGAAAACAGAAGTAACAACCATAACCTTAGGTGTTGTGCACAAGAAAGTAAACAACAAAAGCTGTCTGACAGCCCAAGTAAAATTATGAACACTGATGGATTTCTAAAATAAATTACAAACATAGTCTGAAAATAATGACATGTTGTTTGTTCCATGTAATGTGATACACTGTGATTATGAATCATATTACAATTAATTTTCTGGTATCTGTGAATCTGTTGCCAGTAAGTTGTTATTAATATAGTCGAATCAGATAATAAGAGCAGGCCTACTCATATAACTGTGGTAGCATCACAGCATATGAATAAGTGCAGATCTCTCTGGGTTTTATTTACAGTCCTCCTTTCTAGTACAATCTGGTCAAAATGAACTGCTTGGAATGAATGCAAACAAAGCAACTAAACTGCATGGTGTAGCACGTTTCTGTATCCCACACAAAACATCTCTGCTGCAAGAACTATGAAGAATGTGATTGACAGAATAAAGCTTTACATTTGCGTTATGTGTTCACTTATAGTTTATCTTACAATGAAGCAAATATTGCAATTACATGTACAGTTTCAAGCAGCTGGATGATTAGCAAGTAATAAATTCAACTTGATGTTCGTGGATCTGTGCATCATAGAACAATTCATACAGAAAAATCCATCAAGATGAAACAGTGTATCGAAATTTATTATTCCATATTTATATGAAGCTCAACATGTTACGGGCAAGGAGCCTAAAACTGCACTAGCAGCCTCTGGTTTTGCATATGTGGAAGGTTGTTGGATGTGAGAGGCTGCTAGTGCAGTTTTAGGCTCCTGATGATGGACGGTGTGTCGCCCGTTACATGTTGAGCTTCGTATAAATATGGAATAATAAATTTTGATACACTGTTGCATCTTGTTGGATTTTTCTGTATGAACAATAAATTCAAACAGCTGTGAAAGGAAACCTAATCTGAGGTATCCAAGATGCGGCTGAAGGAACTTCGGAAAACCACATACTTGATGGGTAAAAGCTTTCCAGGCCAAGATTTGAACCCAGGATCTCCTGTACACAAAGACAGAGTGCTACTCATTTGATCACAATGATCAGTGGAAAGCATCAGAAACTGGCAGGGTATGAAAAAGCCAAATTTTTGTCCTACATTAACGTCTGGCCCAGGAGTTTTCTGTTACAACATCTGATCCTAATCATTAAACCATACACCACTGAACACACTGATGTTAGAGAAATATCTAAAACCTTTATTGTATATGGGCAGCACCCAGCTTTACTTCTGAATGGGTAACCAAGCCATGTTATTTTCCATCTAGTCCCAACCAAATCACACTAGCACCATGTACATAACAGACTTTGTTACCCATTCTTCAAACATGTACAGATAAAACAGGAAAAAAATACAGTAAAACTGAAAGTCATTCAAAGTTGAAGTTTTTTTCTTCCAACCAAAGCAAACCAGTTTAGCTCTGTTAAAGGTCACAGTTAAGTCTTAACCTTTCACACACATTTTCTTGGCTCATGGCAAAGGACACAGGAAAAACAACAAAATAAGTGCAAACCAGTTTATCTCAACTGGCCTTGTAAAAGGCAGTATATTTAAATCTTCTTTCAATATATCAATCTTAACTTCCTTCTCTAAGGTACTGGAGAAAGCTGTGTATATGAAACTCTATGAACATAGTAGTAAAAATAATATTTTAGCAGAAGAACACTTTGGCTTTAGAACTAAATCAGCAACAAACAATGCCATATATAAACTAACCAACGAAATTTTAATAGCCTTAAATAATAAATTCATGGTAGGAGGCACTTTTTGTGACTTGGAAGAGGCCTTCGACTGTGTCAACCATAAAATTCTATTATCCAAACTGGAATTTTACAGTGTAAGAGGAAAAGCAAAGTTATGGTTTGAATCATACTTCAGAAACAGGTATCAAAGGGTTTTAATCACAAACAATGTGCTTAATCAAAATTACTTCTCTACATGGGAAGAAATAAAACATGGAGTTCCGCAGGGATCAAGTTTGGGCCCATTGTTGTTCCTTTTTTATATCAATGATTTACCCAAAGCCATAAACAACAAATCTATACCAATAATGTTTGCAGATGATACTAGCATATTAATTACAAGTCCAAACAAATATGATTTCCAAATTAAAATAACTGCTGTTTTAAATTTTATAAATGAATGGCTAAACACAAATTTACTTTCTACAAATTTTAACAAAACTCACTACATTCAATTTACTACAAAAAATAAGCCCAAAACTCATATTAAAGTTACTTATTATAATAAACAAATCACAACAATATCCAACATTAAATTTCTTGGAATCTATGTTAATGATACAATAAATTGGAAATACCATATTGAATACATTCTTTGAAAATTAAGTGCAATTTGTTATGCAATGATAATTATTAAACCATACATGCCTCTGATACAATAAATTGGAAATACCATATTGAATGCATTCTTTGAAAATTAAGTGCAGTTTGTTATGCAATGAGAATTATTAAACCATACATGCCTCTTGAGATACTGAAAATAGTATACTACTCCAATTTTAATTCAATTATAAATTATGGTCCACCATTTTGGGGTACCTCACCCCACAGCAAAAAAAAATTTTCAGGATGCAAAAGAGGACAGTTAGAATTATGATGGGCTGTGGGAAGGAGGTCTCATGTAGGAATCTGTTTAGGAAATAGAAAATATTACCTTTGATGTCTCAATACAATGATGTTTATTATAAAAAACACAAAAAACCAATTTACAGTAAATTCAGAGATTCATAACATAAACACTAGTCAACATACAAACCTTCATCAACCTACATCGAAATTGACAGGATATCAACAGGGAATCTACTACTCAGGAGTAAGGGTTTACAATAAACTCCCTCCACACATCAAACAGTTATCAGATGACTCTAAGAATTTTGAATTACGATTGAAAAAGTTTTTGTACCTACACTCTTTTTATTCATTGGAGGAGTATTTCCAATATGAAATAAACTGCTAAATTGGTAATTATAAATATTTTGAAGAGAGAAAGGATAGTTAGATACATTACCAAGTATTTTTATGTTTGTAATCACCCTGATTCCATATCATTATATCGTATTTTTCAAATGTTTGTTTTGGACTCCAATTATACATAATTTTACTAAACTACTGCCCATGTGGAGTTACTGGTCTCCCATCGGGTGCCTCCCCGAGTGGCGGATAGGGGAATGCTTGCCAGATATCGAGGGTACCGGGGAAATAAAATAGCCGGGGCAGACCAAAACCAGTACCGCTGCCTTGCGGTTGACAGAGGGATCTGTAAAGGCTAGAGGAAGAAAACCTCGGAAAAAAAAATCACCTGGTCCTCCAGGTTGGGGGATGTGCAAAGGGCCAGCTACCCATCCATGGAAAACATGTGCAAGCTAAAAACTCTCAACGAAGGAATGGAACTAGACGGTTAAATGGATGCAGACAAAAGCGAGTGCAAAGGAATACAAGTAATAAATTATGTATTGGCACCTGGAATGTTAAAACGAAACCAGAAATGAAAGCTTAAACATCAACAACTTACAGACAGAGCAAGTTCAACAATATAAATACTTGGGGTCGATTGTAAATGTGAGTAACTCAATCAAAACCTCTACCCAAAAGATCACAAGGAAGACCCCAGTACAGATGGGAGGAGAGCATCAAACAGGGCATCTGCCAAATGAAGATAAAAAACTGGATAGCCTGCGTCCAGGATCGAGGGAAATGGAAAGAGGTCATTGAGAAAGCCAAAACTTTCAACTAGGAAGTTCAGTGCCTGGAAGAAGAAGAAGACTAAACTACTGTGACGTGTTCCCACTAAACTCCACTGTTACTGTAACAGATCACACACCTCCCCTCCTAGTGTTGGGATACGAGTATATGATTGTTTTAGAGACACTTCAGTATGGGTAATTTCAGACTGTTTGGCATGTACGATGCAATTTTGTAAAACTGTTTGTCATACTGCTTTTAGTTTTATATTCACATTAAATTTGTACTTCACGCTATACTATAGTGCATTTCGATGATTTTATGCATGCTGTTATATTCTAGCATTGCATTGTCTTGCTATTGGGTACATAATACTGTCCAGTATTTTTTGACACGGAGCAATCGAGAGTTGTCTCCGTAAGAAGCTATGTTCTATTCTTTTACCATGTACTATATACAATATAGAATGATGTGTATATTTTTATGACGCAGTCCGTATCCAATGCAACTGTAGAAATGGATTAATCAATCGTACTAATTAAATCAATCAATCAAATAACCTATATATTAATGACAATTTATTACCAGCTCGAATTATAATTGTTACTTTGTGGATTGAATTTTTTTGTATAGTGTCTGATATAGTGTATTACGACTAATTCTATATCCACTAGGTCTCTTAGACTTGTAATGGAGTTGATGGAATTGAATAAATGAATTGCATTGAATGATTGTGATGCTGGGAAAAAATGTTCATGTAAATCACTATGGTGATTATGTTGTTTATGATGCACATAATTTATTAGTGCATATAAGACTGAATTATCCAACTAATATAAAATTAAACAAGGATTACATAACAGCTTACACAAATGATGCATGAACACATTTTTGTTCAATATTCAGGCAAACAGTGCGGTTTACATCTTCCACATGGGCCATGAACATGTACATATGAGATGGAAGGATTCAGCAGTCTGCAGTTTGAGTCCTGTGAAGACACATGTTACCAAATGTCACAAAAACTGCCAAATCCAACAGTGAAAAGTAACAACCCAACAGACCGTGTAGAATTACTTGAGCTGGAGTGTTGTATGCTATCAACATTAGGGTGAGTTAATTTTTCCACAGACACATACTACTCTGATGATGAATTTGTCTTACATAATTCAGAGTGGCTTGTTTATAGTACATGAAATTGTAATACACATGTAATTCTTCTGATGAATGCAAATGGAAGGAAAAACCAGTCCCCTTTCAATAATTTCAACACAATATGAACACATTACATGGCCTGCCACAATGGTTATATTTCCTCACTTCATCACAGATTTGAATTGACTGAATTATAGTTCACTGTAGCATATCTAATAACTGGAAAGTCAAGAAATAAATGCATGCATGATGCACTTACGCAATACACATAGCTGTTTAATGTGCCACTAAATAACCTACACTGGTTAAAAAACATGAACTTCGTAAATTAACCCTTTAAAGGCCAAGTTAAATCCCATCTGCCATCTGCTGGCATTACTAGGAGCTCACCCTGTTCTCCACATTAGCAGGATAAGGGTTAAACTAGTATGCAGTAACCACAATACAACTTAGTTTATAGAGGCATGGGCACTAGCTACAGAAATCCGTAAAGGTGCATTAGGTAAAACCTCACCTTTTGGAAGATGTGTGCACACTCCTCACAGCGGTAGCAGTCTTGATTGTCGAAAACATTTCAACAGATTTTGTTAATAAACCTTTATAAATTGCCGTGTCCACAGTAGCCTTCAACAGCGCACAGATAAATATGTATTCACTAAATACTTTCGCTTGGTACAAAACAACTGTCTGGAATCAGCTAAAAGGGTCAACAGTTTCTTCCTCGTTATCAAATACTAATTTTTGCTGCCAGACAGCTAGTATACGTCTCGGTTATTTTACCAAGTCAATCCGGTTTTATATACATCGTCCCATGAACTGAACTACGTTAAGGTCGAAAAACAAGATCAACGTTGATGGCAAAGGGCACTTACAAACTTCGCGTAATAAAAATTCGCACATAGAGTGGAAGTTCTTTCATATCCAAGCGCGTTTCGTTTCCGGAACTGTGACACAGATTCCGACGAGATTTGGTATCGAGTTCATTGCTCAAACCCCAATTTTTGCAACACACACCAAAACACACGAACAAATACACACTAGCACAGATAAGAGCTTAAGCAAATATCCGTGGGAAATAGGAAATTCGTTTCATGAGCGAATGCAAATTTGCGCCCCTGAAGATATGTCTTCCATTTAAGAGCACGGCTTTACTCGTTCTATTAATATAATGACACATCGACCTCAAATTGTGTAGCTAATGCCACAGCCTTTAATGGATCGTCCACTAAAGAAATTTCCTGCACGTATGAAACTGGAAGGTTCAGTACTACCTATCGTGCACACTAGCACTACTCTTCATTTTCAGCCACATGTTTCGGCGTGCGAATTGTACACATTTCTGTTCTGGCCCATCCATGCAACATGCCCGTACCATCTCATCGCCTGTGAATGGCCAGGAAAACGGATCATGTACCTCTTCACTATGCATTATGCCCAGCCTAGTGTTATTTCCCCTTGCTTAGGACCAAACTTTTTCCCCACATGACTAAATATAGTTTTCTCCCTCATTTCAGACTTATTACAATTTTTTTTTTGCACACGGATTTCTTGCCCAATTGTTTCCCTGAGTTACTTACGGGAGTTTTTAGAACTGGCAGTCTTTGAAAAGTAAAGATGGATTGACTCCAAGACAGTTGCAGATGATGGGTTTTATCTGACATTTTGCAGGAACATGCTACCCTCATACCTATGTTTCTCTGAAAACTAAGGCACCACATTCCTCCAAAATGACACAGTGTCATCGCAGATGATGATAGTTCTCATCCACCACTATGAGAACCTCAATTCTTGCAATTTCAAGTTATGCACTACCACAGAATTTGTTCCCAGCACACTGTTCGTCATCTGTATACATGTGTGGCTATACAGCTCTGAAGTAGTGGAAGGAGAAAATGTATTATTCAAATATGCATAGCAAACTCTGCAGTACAGGTGCCTTTTTTAATGGCTCTAGAAATTACTACCTCATAAATATGAAGAACCACCTAAGTACCACAAAATTGTGCTAAAAAGGTGGTAACAATATATACCTCTCGAACAGGTTAAGTAGCAGGTTGAGTCTCAAGTCCTTCTAGTCAGCTGTGAATGTGTACTGACCTCCCATTTGTCATGTTAGTGTATAGAATTGAGGATCTTGTAAAGAAGCCTTCCAACTAAAGGGACAAAATGGAAGGTTCAAAAACATTCATTTGGAAAAGTTTCACAATTTTATGTGCAATTTGTACTTTAGGTTCTCTACATTATCATGATGTCTTCTGAGTGACAGCAGACTGATATGAACTTTTTACACAAGTTAGCTAGAATAATCCAGTTTGCTCATGACATTCAAAAATATCCCAGGCCAGAAGGTTATCATAGAAACTGGTAGGTTCCAGTTTTCAACATGTCATGCTTCAAACATACCACAGCACAAGGTCTGCACAAACACTTGCCTTTATAATTTATATCTGATACTGACAAAATTTTACTCTTTCAAAGCCCATTCTTCTGCATCGATGAGTAGAATTTTCTGTTAGCAATTATTTTGAGATTTATTTTGTCAAAATGCATAAACTGAAAAAAGAGTGAGAAAGTTACGCCAGTCTTTGAATTAGTTTATATATTATATAATATTTATTCAAATGACACATGACATATGGATGGCCTGGAAAGACTATTGGTTGACAAAGAAACAGCTCCTTACATTTGTGTATAGCAAAGCAATGAGATTTGACTGGCTCCTTCACATTCTTTGATTTCTCCACCTTTCAAGTGGTGACAGTGCTATTAAAAATAATGACCAAACACATGGCAAAGACTTGAATGTCACATGCTGAATGGCACATACTCAAACTATTACACCTCTTCTGAATATCTGGCTGTTGATGAAATAGATTATTTTCAAGGGAATAATATTTCTAAAATACATCCCCAAGAAAAATAAATGTTATGGAATGAATATCTGCAAAATTATGCGACATGTCTGGCTACACATAAGAATTGGACATGTACTTGTATGACAGCACACATGCAAACTGCAGATATGACAGCAACACATGCAACTATGAGACACGGAAAAGTGCATAAGCTACTTTTTATATCACTTGACTTATTAGAGAGTTTTACAGAAGAAAAAAAATAATTTTATGTAGCACAGTCAGAACTAACAGCAAGAGAATGTCACAGGACATATTGCCATAAATCACATATGCAGTATTCTGACAAAGGGGGTAGGATAGTGAGCAGTTGCTCACTACAGCAGTGGACATGGATCTGGACAAAAAGAAACACAGACATGAGCCTGGACTGAAAGGAAATTATTTCTGTAATATCCTGGGCTGACAGTTTGCTGTTCTTGACATTCTAAGAACCTTGCAGTGAAAGCCATATAATGACTAGGAGAGTGCTGGGAACTAAGGAATCATGGTTCAATTCCTGGCAGGAACAAGGGACATTTTTTTCTTCCAAAATGTCCATACTAGTTTTATAATAAAAGAAGAATCTTATTCACTAGGAACAAAGAGCACTTTGTCAAGGGGTAAGTGGCTGGGCATGAAGCTGGCCACTCATACCTAATGCCAAGTTTAAGAATGCGTGAAGCTATACCTCCATTCCCCCATATGGTCCTGGCATTTACATAAAGATACTTTACCATTCTGCTGCAGTGCAATGCTAAGTGAAGCCGCGGAAACCTACACACAGAACACTCGACTGGCTGCAGTGACAACTGGAACACCAGCATATGCTTAGCCAGAATGTTAAAAGTTACTAATTGAACCAACCTCATTCACATGTAAGGGGAGATGGTTCATGAAATTAATACATCTAAAACTGGACAGTGGCCCAAATAAAACAGTTGGTGAGAGGCCAGAACATATACAAAAGCTTTGCACATGTCCTAAAGAACTTGGATTCATACAGCCTGAATGTTTCTGTTACCTTAACAATGATGGCAGGGAGGAACAACATATGAGTGTATATGGAAAGGGACCAGATATTTACTTGGGAAACAAAAGGACATATAGGAAGACAAGCCTGAAAATAACATACAAAGACACAACAGACTGCAGCCTTAATTTTATTATTCACAGGCATTCATGAACTTAATGATGTTCTAATCTGGAAGTGTTAATTTGCACACTGTTTCTCAACTGCATTTCCCTACTCACAACTTATATTACTTAAGATTTATCCTTCCATGTTTTGATGCATACTGGTCATTAGTAATGTGAAACATATTGCATATAAGTAAAAATTCTGTGATATCTTTATTCTTGTGGAAAATTATATCAACATAGACACACACTTGGCTGTTTTAAAGAAACTCTAAAGCAAGGTGTCCAGAGAGAGCAGAATCAAAGCCATTTTGACTAAAAAAATAGTTTTATAGTTTATCGCGTCAGGAAATACAGCTAATACACAAAAATTCCTTGAATCCGTGATCTGGTAATTTGTTACATGACAAGAGTAATCCCAAGAGTTCTTTTTACCATAAAAAGCTTCATCAATGAAACAGGTAGATCTCAGGGACACATCCAAAAAAAAGCTCTGAAGGGTGTCTGTACATTAGTCATTGTGCTATCTCTTAACACCTTGACTCCTACTCCATCAACTTCTTCAGCTATGAAGATTCCAGAAAACAAAAAATGACCCTGAACCAGCAGATGGATATATTCAAATGGAATACTCCACTGATCAGTTCATCAGCCCTAGTACAGGAGCAGTAACAAAAAATTACATCAAAAGCACTCAGATCAGTATAGGTACTACCTGATAATCTGGATTGTTTGATAACTGGCTACCATCCAGTCCCATGGGTGCTGGATTAATAGAATATTACCATAAAGTGATTGTGAGAACATTAAGCCATATCAGTTTGTGTTGTCTGAAACATACTTCATCCTGTTCCATAGCCTCCTCTCTCAGTGAAATTTCCAGCATGAACAATTCGAATACTTCTTGTAGTATTAACTTCACTGGTGATTATGATAAGGTATGAAAAACCTAAAGTTCACTGGCGATGTTGAATTATTGAGTAATTATCATCAGATTATCTATTTGTAGAACAGTAATATTCAGTTAATTATTAACCAAATCCAAAACAGAGAAAAACCTTATGGAATTTCAGGTGAGTATTCACTTGATTTCTTATATATTCAGCAGCAATACAAATCAGTGTGTATTACATACCATGATAACAGAGCACATAAATAATTTAAAATTTTTGGTATTGATCCATCCCTAATGGTAACTGTGTTTCAGCAAGGGCAAAATAGTTTTCCTCAGATGGCTATCAGTAGACAAATGGAATAGAATTCCATTGTCTGGTAACAGGCTTCTTCACCATGCAGTTTCACCACACATTTTCCAAATGTGAAAGATCATATTCAGAAATACCAGAATTCTGTTATGCACCTGATAATTTGAGAAAATATCATTACTCTTTACAACATGAATGAGAAAACACACAATATATACAACCTTTTCATTCATCTGAATGGGAAAATGCTGTCCCACTGGCATTGAAAAGGCTGTACGCTAGAGTTTAATTGCAGTTCTTTTGTATGTTGCAAGCAAATCAGTTTCTGTACCATGGGCATGATTTGCAGATCACCACAACTCAGTTGAGTCATCACAGCAAGGTACAACAAAAAGTGTCTCACTCGTATCACTACACAAGTCATTAAATAATCAAATATACCCTATTGATCCAAACAACACACACTACTTTTCTTCAAAACATAATGAGTAGATAATTTCCAAAATAGATTTCACATTTCACTAGCAGGGCTCTGAAGATTCTTTCTCCCTTTGTAACTGATTGCATTGCAAACAAAATATTGATTATGTTTCCACCTGCCAATTGTTATTGATACATATTCCTTCCGCCAGATGAAAGTTCTTTTTCGTACTGTACACTAGATTAGCTAACTGGTTTAAAATGAAGCATCTTATTATATAGTTATCAGATTTGGCTTCGTGCCTGACTGTGCTTCAGTTGTGGGAAGTACAATATGCTTTACTTTTTTCCTGTTCCAGACTGTGCATCTAAATATATTTACCATATTGACCTGAATATAAAATGACTCTGCATGTAAGACAGCCCTGTTTACAGTCAAGAAAATATTTGCAAAAAATATGTACCATTGTGCAGAGCTATAATGTGACCTTCCACTTTGCAGATAATGAATCAGCACAGAAAATTACCATCTGGTGTTCTGGTCAATACTGTATGTTCTTCATTTGCTCTGTTTACTTTCTCTGGAACGATAACCAGTCTACACTACACTAACTGCCAGACTTTTGTTACTTTGTACCATAATATTAATAATAACACTCATGAGAAAGTAGTGTGCATAAACCAAAACTTAACAAAAGTAGAATGCACTTTTTAATGGAAGAACAGCCTGTTGTGTACTGTGAGAGTTCTGATGAATTCACCTTATGAATGTGACCATTACAAAAACTTACTGAGCACCTGTGTTTCAAAAAGAGTGCTGCTATATCACAGCAATATACCCTTGCAATGTCTGTTCTTTTATATAGAAATTGAATTCTACAGTATTGTGGTACCTCTTCTAAAACAGCACTTTTCTTTCTTTGCAAAGGTAAAAAAATTTCATAAGACAAATACCATAAGTAATATGCATAGTAATTATTAGTGTAACACTACCAGGAAATGTATATGTGATATTTGGATAAAGGTGGTGTTTACACATATCCATACAAATTTTCAAAATGCATCAAACAACTTTCAAGTTTTGAGATATGTCCAGTTTTTATAGTACAAACAAACTTGATTGGTTGTTTGTGTTAAGAACTGACTATACCAGGTTGAAACATAAAAGCATATATGATTCAATTCCTGGAACAAGACTAGCAAAGAAAAAACATTAAATTAAACCCTTATTTGTAAAAAGGTCAGTACAAAAGCATGGCCTCCGATTTTTTGCATGAACTAAAATTATGATTACAATGAAATTTACATAATTTATGGGTACCTCCTTTACAAAGTTGAGAACATTTTTCTACAAAGTCTTCTTCATTATCAACACACTTTCTTCAACTTTACATGAGATGCTCTAGGACACTACAGACAATATCCAATGTGAAAATATAGATACGATAGCAGAAACACGGAGAACCTCTACTAGAAATAAGAAAACCCCAAGTATTAGGGGTAATGATTTTTTATGGTAAACAAGATACATGGTTTGAAAAACAAAGCTTTTTGTGTTCTGCACCAAAATGTACAAAGCATAAGCAACAAACAAACAGAACTAGACCTTGTGTTAAAGTTGAGTCTAAGGAACATTGACGTGTTATGTTTTACAGAGCATTGGGTAAAGGCGGACTATTTAAAATTAATCCAGATTGATCAGTATAAGTTAGCAAGTTATTTTAGCAGAAAGAAATATAACCATGGT
>Ga0268261_10002924_pt1 | contig 12399 bp, 7 predicted proteins | sample TergutNc150P1_FD_190353 | JGI IMG/M metagenome (GOLD analysis project Ga0268261, IMG submission 190353) | Nasutitermes corniger P1 segment gut microbial community from laboratory colony in Florida, USA - Nc150 P1 (SPAdes) (version 2) | ecosystem: Host-associated > Arthropoda: Insects > Digestive... | reverse complement strand
TACTTAAATTTTTAGATATACCGTATACAATACGTTTTTCCATAAACTCCATACTATCAATTTGCAGTTCTACTATAATTGTTTGGTTCGTTAACTTTATTTTTAAATCTAATATAGTTCTTTTATCATCTTCTTGTTCTATTAATGAATTGGTATCTAATAGTTCAAGGTCTATAAATTCATCATCTGAAATATTTAATATAGATTTCAAAAAGAAAATTAAATTCTTACGGTTCTTTTTATTACTGAAGTATGCTTTGAATACAGCATCGTTTGTTAGTTTTAATAATGATTTATGTTCTGACAAGTTGTACCCCCTCTTTCTTTTTCTTAAAATTAATAAATTCATTATATCATAAACTTAATTTTTGTAGATAAATTTTCATTGGTCATTTAGATTTTATTTATTCTTTAGATTTATTGAAGAATAAATCGGAATAAATCTAAAATTGATTAATAATATGTTTAAAAGTATAAAAAAAGCCTTTCCAAACCGAAAAGGCTTTTTTACACTAACCCATTAACAAAATTTCAAAAGGATTAAAAATAATATATCCAACACTTATACAATATAAAATAGCTGACATTGTTTTTTACCTCTTTTCATACTAAAATTTTAATCGAAATTTCTAAGTTTTACTAATTTTTTAATTATAGATATTATAACACTTAATTCTTCAGAATCAAGTGCTACTAATGCAGTATTGACTTCGTTTAATCTTAGTCTATTTTCTTCTATAAGTGATAATTTTTTATTTATTTTTTTATTCGTATCTTTATTTGTATCTTTATTTTCTTCTGTATCTGCGTCTTTGTCTTTTATAAATTCAGTTACAGGTATTGCTAAAATTTCTGATAATCTAAATAAATTATATATACTTATTGGTGATAATCCTTTTTCTACTTTTGATAAATATAAATAACTAATTCCGATTGAATTTGACAATGTCTTTAATGATATACTTTTATCTTCACGATATTTTTTAATGTTTTTAGCAATTAGAAGATTAAATTCTTTTACTGTTAAAGGAAATCTAATATGTGCCTTGTATTCATTTACATCTCGTAACATAATATCGTACATAGTTCTAGTTCCATTATCTTCAATAAGTTTTAAACCATTTTTTATAAGATTCATATCTTCAAAAAAGATACCTCTTTTTACTAAAATCATTCCTTGTATATCAAGAAGTTTTTCACGCTTACATAATAATCTTGCTGTATCTGTATATTTAAAAAATTCTCCTTCTAATTTTTTGTAGTCATTTTTGTCTATATTATCATTATACTTTGCTCTCACTAATTTAGTTATAACATTCATATGTATAGCTAACTCTATATAAGGATATCTTTCATGTTCAATATATTTTTTTAAATTTTTTAATAACTTTTCAGCAATAAAACAAGATTGTATGTAACTTTTTGTATGACCAACAGCCATTGTTAAAATTCTAATATCGTAAAAATCTAATTCTTCATTAGAATTGTACACTCTTTCAATTATTGGTTCTGCAATTTTACAAGCTTCTTCAAAATCACTAAATCTTGCTTCATGCTTAAACATTTTATACAAAATTAAGACATCGTCAATTTGCCTATCATAACCGTTAACATAAACATATCTTTCTAAATCTTCTTGAATTTTATCTGTGCGTTTAAGTTCAACATTGCTTCCAACTTTAAAAAATGCATCTAAAAGGTCTTCTTTAGTCATTGGCTACCTCCTTTTTAACTTTTTTTTTTTTTTTTTTTTTTTTTTTAAAATTTTGTTAGGTATAGCTAACTATTTTTTAATTTTAGCATTTATGAATTTTTTTAACAAATGTAATTATTCCCAGATGTTTATGCATGAATGTAGAGTTGTACTCTATATTCATGCACTGCGTCTGACATTAAAAATAAATATTAATCATTTCGTATTTATTAAAATAAATACAGTTTAATTTACATATGATAGAGCTTGTCTACCCATTTGAACCCATGCACTTTCAAAATCTTTTATATTTGCTTTTGTTTGTTTTCCAAGTGGGTCGCAAAAATATACATATTCATCATCGTGTCCTGTAAGAACAACCGAGTGCATCCACTTTGTTATTTTTATTTCTCCATCTTCAGTTTGCCAAGATATCCACAAATTATTATCTAAATATTTATATTTTGCGTTTACTATAACCCAAATTGGAAAACCTTTATCTAAATGATATAACAAATATTCAAAATCTACATCTGTCAAATTTAAAGCCCTATCTCCTATATATTCTTCTAAAACTTCAAGTATTGGTGGATAATAAACACCCAAGCCTGCATTTTTAAAGGTATATATATCACCAACAAAGCCGTTGTATGGATTACCAAAATGTATTACTCCATTTATAATTTCTTCTTTTCTATCATTTAACCTTATTTTTTCATAAACTTCTTCTTTTGTAACAGAAATTCCAGCATGGTTTAAAAGCATAGTTAAAGAAGTAACAGAACAACCACGTGGAAAATTTGGCATTTGATATATTTGTACTAAATCTATTTTATTTTTTTCTGTTTTATTTTTGCTATACAAAATACTATTTGTGGGTAAGTAATTTATATCACTATTTATATTTGAACTTTCTAAGTAATCAACGCTTTCTTTAAATGTGGAAAACTCTAAGTTATCCACAGCAAATTTTTTATCGTTTTGAAAAAAAAATTTTTTTTCTATATTGTCATATATATAAGAATTTTTCTTCATTTTTGCATAAAATAAAGCATCTTTATAGTTATCATAGCTATCAAAAAAATTGTTATCAACATATACATCGTAATTTTTAAAAGCAGAAAAAAGAATAACGATACAAGTTATCAACAATAAACTTTTAGTTTTTCTCATAATATCCCCATATTATTTTAAAATTTATTGTTATTAGTATGTGGACATTGTGGAAAAAAACAAGTAGAAATTTTTAAATAAAAAAACACAACAAACCATAAAATTATAGTTTGTCGTGATTTTTAATTTAATTATATTTTTATTTAGATTTAATTATTTATTTCGTTGTTTGTTTCACTATAGGGTTCATCTATTTTATCTGTAGAGATTTTAGCCATAGATACAACAGTTTCGTTTTCATTTAAATTTATAAGTTTAACACCTTGTGTTACCCTACTTTGTACAGATATATCCGAAATTTTTAGTCTTATTATTATACCAGATGAATTTATAAGCATTATTTCATCTTCACTATTTGCTTGACAAATACCTACTAATCTACCTGTTTTCTCTGTTATCTTATATATTTTAAGACCTGTTCCACCCCTACTTTGAGTTCTAAAGGCTCCTATTTTCGTTGTTTTTCCAAAACCTTGTTCGCTAACAAATAATATATTGCTATCTTCTTTTAAAACTTCTGCACCAACAACTATATCATCTTGTTTTAGTTTTATGCTTTTAACACCTGCCGCAATAACACCTGTAGCTCTTACATCTGTTAAACTAAACATTATACCCATACCTTGCTTTGTAGCTACAAAAACAGAACTATCTTCAAATGCTTCAAGTACAGATATTATTTCATCTTCATCTTTTAATGTTAGTCCACGTTTACCAGACTTATTTGTGTTTTTAAAACTTTCAGTTTTTATTTTCTTTATTATACCGTTCTTAGTAACCATAACAAAATAATCGCCTTCTTTAAACTCTTTTACAGTTATAAGAGTTGCAACTTTTTCATTTGGTGCTAAATTTATTTGGTTTACAATAGCTACACCTTTTGCATTTCTAGAAAACTCAGGAACTTCATATACTTTATTTACGAATACTCTACCTTTGTTTGTAAAATAAACTAAAAAACTATGTGTGTTTGTAACAAAAATATTTTTAACTAGGTCTTCTTCTCGTGTTTGCATACCTATAACACCTTTACCACCACGATTTTGACTTTTATATGTTTCTAATGGCAATCGTTTTATATAACCTTGATGTGTTGTTGTTATTACACACATTTCATCATCTATAAGGTCTTCTATAGATATTTCTTCTTCATGGGGAAGTATAGATGTTCTTCTATCATCCGAAAATTTTGATTTTATTTTTAATATTTCTTCTTTTAATATTTCGTATTGTTTATTTTTATTATCTAATATAGATTTTAAGTAAGAAACAAGTTCGAGTAATTCATTATGTTCTTTTTCTAATCGTTCTCTTTCTAGCCCTGTTAAAGCACGTAGCCTCATATCTATTATAGCTGTAGCTTGTATATCTGTAAGATTAAATTTTGAAATAAGGCTTTGTTTTGCAATAGATGTATCTTTAGAACCTCGTATAATAGCAATAACTTCGTCTATACTGTCAAGTGCTATCAATAGACCTTCTATTATATGAAGACGCTTATCAGCCTTTTCTAAGTCAAATTTCGTGCGTCTAACAAGAACTTCTATTTGATGTTCTATATAATAGACTAAAACTTCTTTCAAATTTAGAGTTTTTGGTTCTTTATTTACAAGTGCGAGCATATTAACACTAAATGTATTTTGTAATTGACTAAATTTATATAAATTATTTAATACAACATTTGCATTAATATCTTTTTTTAGCTCTATAACAACACGTATACCATGTCTATTACTTTCATCTCTTAAATCACTAATACCGTCTATTTTTTTATCACGTATTAGCTCTCCTATTCGTTCTACCATAGCAGCTTTGTTTACCATATACGGTATTTCTGTTATTACTATCATTTGTCTGCCATTTTTCATCTCTTCTATAGATGTTTTTGACCTTACTGTAATACTTCCTCTACCAGTTCTATAAGCAGATTTTATACCAGAAATACCAAGTATATTTGCCCCTGTAGGAAAATCTGGTCCCGGTATTATATTTATTAATTCATCTATGCTCGTATCTACTTCTTGCATATTGTTGTCTATTATTTTTACAACACCGTCTACTATCTCTCTCAAATTGTGAGGTGGTATGTTTGTTGTCATACCTACAGCAATACCTGTTGCACCGTTTACAAGCAAATTTGGAAATTTGGCAGGTAATACGCTCGGTTCTAAAAATTCTTCATTATAATTTGGTACAAAATCTACAGTATTTTTATCTATATCTTCTAACATAAAAGAAGATATTTGACTAAGTTTTGCCTCTGTATAACGTTCTGCAGCCGCACTATCTCCATCTATAGAACCAAAATTTCCATGACCATCTACAAGAGGATACCGCAAAGAAAAATCTTGTGCCATTCTAACCATAGCATCATAAATAGCCATGTTTCCATGTGGATGATACTTACCCATTGTATCACCCGTTATACGTGCACTTTTTTTATAACCCTTGCTTGGGTCTAATCCAAGCTCTTCCATAGCAAATAAAATTCTTCTATGAACAGGTTTAAGACCATCTCTAACATCTGGTAGTGCACGAGCCGCTATAACACTCATCGCATAATTTATAAAAGAGTTTTTTACTTCATCTTCTAATTTAATATCTTTTATCTTACTTATTTCATTTTCATTCATAACAAACCTTACAAACCTTTTTCTCCAGTTTAAAATATATAGGGCAATCTTACATAAATGTCAGACGCAGTGCATGGATATAGAGTTAAGCTCTACATTCGTGCACAACATCTGACATTAATATAGAGTACTACTCTATATCCATGCACTGCGTCTGACATTAAATTAAATGTCTAATACTTCTACAGTTTTTGCATATTCCCTTATAAAATCACGTCTTGGCTCTACTTTATCACCCATTAACATACTAAAAACTCTGTCTGCTGCAATTGCATCTTCCATAGTTACTTTTAAAAGTATACGTTTTGCTGGGTCCATAGTTGTAGACCACAATTGTTCAGGATTCATTTCTCCAAGTCCTTTATATCTTTGTATAGGTTTTATTCCATCTCTTCCTATATCGTTCAAAACATTTTCAAGCTCTAAATCACTGTATACATAATATTCTTTTTTGCTTTTTTCAACTTTATATAAAGGTGGTTGAGCTATATATATCTTACCACTTTCTATTAATGGTGTCATATATCTGTACATAAAAGTAAGTATAAGAGTACGTATATGAGCACCATCTACATCGGCATCTGTCATTATTATTATTTTATGATACCTTAGCTTTAACATATCAAAATCTTCGTTTATTCCACATCCAAAAGCTGTTATCATAGAACGTATTTGTTCATTTCCTAGTATTTTATCTAATCTGCTTTTTTCTACGTTTAATATTTTACCACGCAAAGGAAGGATTGCTTGAGTTTTTGGAGTTCTAGCATTTTTAGCACTACCACCTGCACTATCTCCCTCTACTATATATAACTCACTTTTTTCTGGGTCTTTTTCTAAGCAATCGGCAAGTTTACCCGGCATACGACCATTATCCAATGCTGTTTTTCTTCTTACTAACTCTCTAGCTTTTTTAGCTGCATCCCTTGCACGAGCTGCCATAAGGGACTTTTCAATTATCAACTTACCTATAGACGGATTTTCTTCAAGAAAATAATAAAAATATTCACTAACTATATTATCAACAACAGATTTAACTTCACTGTTAGTAAGTTTAGTTTTTGTTTGACCTTCAAATTTCGGGTCTCCTATCTTTACAGATATAACAGCAACTAAACCCTCTCTAACGTCATCACCAGTCAAATTTTTATCATTTTCTTTTAACAAATTAAATTTTTTCCCATATTCATTTATAGTTTTTGTTAATGCAGATTTAAACCCAGATAAATGTGTACCACCTTCTATCGTATTTATATTATTAGCATATGCCTGTGTTATTTCGGTATAGCTATCGTTATATTGAAGAGCTACTTCCACATTTATATCATCTTTTGTATCTTCTACATAAAATATTTTATCAAATATAGCTGTTTTATTATCATTTATATATGTTACAAACTCTTTTATTCCACCTTCATAATGAAGTGTTGCTTTTTTATCTTCTCTTTCATCTAACAAGTTTATTTTCAATCCTTTTGTAAGGAAAGCTATTTCTTGTAATCTTTGTTTTAATACATCGAAAGAATAAACGGTTTCTTCAAAAATTTCATCATCAGGTTTAAAATGTACAAAAGTACCTCGTAAATTTGTTTTATCCACTACTTCTAATTTTGTTATAGTTTCACCACGAGAATATTCTTGCTTATATACTTTTCCATCTTGATAAACTTTAACTATCAAAAATTCGCTTAAAGCATTTACAACAGAAGCACCAACACCATGTAATCCACCACTTACTTTATAGCCACCACCACCAAATTTACCTCCTGCGTGCAATGTAGTAAATACAACTTCCACAGCCGAAATACCTTTTTGGGGATGAATACCAGTAGGTATACCACGACCATTGTCCATAACTGTAATTGTGTTGTCGCTTTTTATTGTAACAGTTATTTCGTTACAAAAACCAGCCAAAGCTTCATCTACAGCATTATCTACAATCTCATATACCAAATGATGCAACCCTTTAGATGTTGTAGTCCCTATATACATACCAGGTCTTATTCTTACTGCTTCAAGACCTTCTAATATTTGTATCTGACTTTCATCATATTCTTTGGCTTCTATATCAGATTTTTGTACTAATTTACTTATTTCACTCATTTTTTCCTCTTTCGATTTCTCCATTTTTAACTTCATACATAGTAATATTTATATTGTTAAGTATTTTTTTTAAAATATCTTCTATCCCTGTACAAGTCAATATTGTTTGCAATCCCTCTATTTCTTTAAGTAATAAAGTTTGTCTAGTTTCATCTAATTCACTAAAAACATCATCTAATAGTAATATTGGTGTGATTCCTTTTTGTTTTATATATTCTATTTTAGATAATTTTAAACATAAAGAAATTGTTCTTTTTTGACCTTGGCTTCCGAATTTTTTTATATCTACTTTATTTATAAAAATAGAAATGTCATCTTTGTGTATCCCATAGTTTGTATTACCCAAAATAATATCTTTATCTAAATTGTCTTTAAATTTTTTTTTATAATCTTCTATAGACACATTTTTCTTATAAATAATTTCTAGATTTTCAGATAAATTTGTTATTTTTTTATGAAAATTATTGGATATTTCGCTTAATTTTTCTATATATTCTTCCCTATGTTCTATTATTTTAATGCCCAAATTAATTAATTGCTCATCCCAGACATCTAGGGTATCTTTAAGTGTATTATTTTTTCTTATACTTTTCAACAAAGTATTCCTTTGCTTCAAAATACGATAATATTTATTTAAATTATTATAATAACCATAATTAATTTGACACAAATTTAAATCAATAAATTTGCGTCTAATAGATGGTCCAGAAGAAATAAGTTCTAAATCTTCTGGAGAAAATATAACAACAAAAATTTTTTCAAAAAGCTCTATTGTCTTTTTTATATCTAAACCATTTATTGTTACATATTTTTTATTATTATTTATATAAACATGTATAGAATCGCTTATAAATTCTCCTACAATATCACTTTTTATAAATGCCTCTTTTTCATCGAAATTAATCATATCTCTATAATTGTTAGTCCTATGGCTTCTTGCTATAGATAAGAAATATATCGATTCTAATAAATTTGTTTTGCCTTGTGCATTTTTTCCATAAAAAACATTTATATTTGGAGATAAATCTATTTTTTTTTCTTTTAAATTTCTAACATTTTTAACATATATATTCCTGATATACATTTAGTTAAGTCTTAGTGGTAACACTAAATATTTGTAATTAATTTCTTCATCAGATGTTATAATACATGGGCTTAAACTTGCACTAAAATTCATATATATTTCTTCCTTATCTATAGATTTTATAGCTTCTATCAAATATTTAGGATTAAATGATATTTCAAGGGAAGGACCGTTATTATCTATAGATATTTCATCATACAAATTTCCTATTTCTGCAGTAGAAGTAATAGTAAGTTTACGATCATTTATTTTTAACGATACAGGATTCTTTTTTGTATCATTCGAGACTATCAAACTTCTTTCTAATGATTCCAATATTTCTTTTTTATTAATCAAAAATTTAATTGTATGATTCTGTTCCAATATTTGTTTGTATCTTATAAATTCACCTTCTTTTAATTTACTTATTATTATTGCTTCTTGTAATTCAAATAATATATATTTGTCTGAAAAATATATATCTAAATTATCATCAGAGTTTAATAATTTTGATAATTCATTCAATGTTTTACTAGGAACAAGAACAGAAATATCTTTATTTATTTCTACTAATTCTTCACTTCTTAAACTTATTCTAAAATTATCAACTGTAACCAAATTTAAAAAACCATTTTCTATTTCTAATAAAAAACCTGTAAGAGCTGGTTTATCATCAGTAGTAGAAATAGAAAATATAGTTTGTCGTATCATATTTTTAAATATCTTAGATGATACAGAATATTTTTCTATCTTGTCAAGTTTAACTATTTCCGGAAAGTCCAAAGGATTCTGTCCCATTATTTTAAATTCTACTTTACCACTTTTTATATAAACATTGTAATTTTCTTCTACTTTTATTATTATGTCATTTTCTGGTAGTTTTCTAATAATGTCAAAGAACATTTTTGCATTTATCGCTATTTTTCCTTTTTCAATTATAGTAACTTCTATTTCGGATGTTTCTATCGTCATTTCTAAATCATTACTATATATTTTTAATTTATCTTCAGCTTCTATTAAAAAGCATTCTAATATTTCTAAAGTTGTTCTTACTGATACTGCTTTTATAGCAATATTTGTTGCTTGTATTAATTTATCTTTCGAACAAACTATATGCATAAGTATCTCCTTAGTATTTATAAATTTTCCGATTTAAGTTATCCACAATATTTATTTATACTCTCAATTTGCGAAATTTTTGTTTTAATATATATATTTATATATATTTGTAGTAGTAGTAGTAGTAGGGGCTGTGGATATGTTCAAAACAGCATATAAGCCTTATAAAACAAGACTTTTGTTCGTGGATAACTATGTGGACAATGTGTGGAAAACTACCAACTTATCAACAGTTTCCACAATCCACATTTTTATGTGGATAACTCTAAAAAACTACTAATATTTATCCACACACTATCCACATAGTTATCCACAGAAAAACAGGTGCTTATCCACATTTTTATAAATCTTTTTAAATGTGAAAAATTGTAAAAAAGTTATCAACATTTTATCCACACACTTATCCACAGAAAAATAGGGGTTTATCCACAAGAAAACAGGCACTTATCCACAAAAAAACAAGACTTATCAACATCATTCTTAAAAACCTTATATTATAAGATGTTTAGAAATAATGTTTTTGTTGTTTAAATCTCTTCTTTAAAAGCGTCTGAAATTTGTTTTTCTATCTCTAATATTATGCTTTTTAATTCTAAATCTTTTTTTAACATTGCATCAATTTTTTCGCATCCATGTATGACTGTAGAATGGTCTCTGTTTCCAAAGAATTTTCCTATTTTTTTTAGTGGAATGTCTAGTAATTTTCTTGATAAATACATTGCTATTTGTCTTGAATATACTATATTTTTAGTTCTTTTTTGTCCTTGTATTTCTTCTATAGTTACATTAAAATAATTGCCTACTATTTGTTGTATATATGGGACATCTACCATATCTTTATTTTTTTCTGTTAGTAAATTTTTTAATGCTTCTTTTGCCAAATTTAAATCTACTGGAGTTTTTCCTAGTTTAGAATAAGCTATAACACGATTTAAAGCACCTTCTAAATCACGAATATTCGAATAAAAATTATCTGCTATAAATATATTAACATCTTTTGGGATAACAATATTGTCAATTTCTGATTTTTTTTCTAATATAGCGATTCTTGTTTCGAAATCTGGAAGTTTTAAATCTACTATTATTCCTTGTCCAAATCTAGATATAAGTCTAGACTCCAGTGTTTTTATTTCTTTTGGAGGTTTATCACTAGAAATTACAATTTGCTTATTTGCATCTTTCAACTCGTTAAATGTATGAAAAAATTCTTCTTGAGTACGCTCTCTATCAGAAAGAAATTGTATATCATCTATTAGTAATACATCGGTTTCTCTGTATTTATTTCTAAACTCTTGATTTTTATTTTGTTGAATACTATTTATAAGTTCGTTCATAAAAGTTTCTGTAGAGCAGTATAATATTCTTGTTGATTTGTTGTACTCTCTTATGTAATTACCTATAGAATGCATAAGATGTGTTTTACCAAGACCAACACCTCCATATAAAAATAAGGGATTATAATTTGTTGTTCCCGGACTTTGGGCAACTGCTTTTGCAGTGGCATATGCAAAATCATTACTCTTAGCACGAACAAAAGTATCAAAAGTATATTTTAAGATTAAGTTTGAATTTGATATTTTATCAGTATCACTATCCTCTACTTTTTCATCTTGATTTATAATACTTACATATAAATCGAGATTTGTTACTTTTTTTAAAGCATTTTTGAATAGTTTTATATACCTTTTGTCTACAGATTCTTTGAAAAATTTGTTTGGTGCTATCATATAAAATGTATTTTCGTTTATATGACTTGCAGAAAGTACTTTTATTACAGTTTCATAAGTTACATCTGTAACTTGAGTCTTCACAATTTTACATACTTCATCCCAAATCTCCTTTATTTGAGTTTCCATTAATTGCCCTTTCATATTTTTGAATTATTTAATAATTCAATTTTATATGGCTATCCTGTGTGTTTAAATGTTTAAAAACAACTAAATATTTGTCCCGAATACCATATTTTTTGTAAAAATCTAATATAATATAACAAATAATATGTTGATAATCAATATAAGAGTATTTTATTTTCTGTGTCAAAATATTTATCACTTTATCTTATAATTTGTATGATTTCATTTTATATTAAAAAAGTATATACTTCAATATGTTTAGTATTTTTTAAAGTTTTTTAATTTTTGTTTAAAAAAATTGAAAAGTAAAAATTAACAACACCTAGTAGAATTATTAGGAAATTGATTTCTTAAAGATTTTCCGCTTTGTACTGTTCTTTGTTGCGTAGAAGGTTGTACTACCATTTGCATCAAATGTTATTGTTATATTTTGATTCACCTTGCAAATAATGAAATACCATTGTTAATAATAGTATCTCTTAATACCTGAGTACCACCAGATTGAGAAGTCCACCAACCCAGCAAAGTAATAACCTGCTCTATTAGGAGGTGGTGATGTTCCTATTGGTTGTTCACTAACTACCAAAAGTAAAATTTCTTTTATATACTTTCTTATACAAAATTTTATATAATATAAAATATAGATTTACAATTATATATAAAAAATTCGGAGGATTTATGAAGAAAAGTATTTTATGGATGTTATTAAGTGTTTTATTGATAGGTTGTGGAGCAAATGATTTACTTTCTTATGCTAGTAAT
>Ga0268261_10002923_pt1 | contig 12400 bp, 9 predicted proteins | sample TergutNc150P1_FD_190353 | JGI IMG/M metagenome (GOLD analysis project Ga0268261, IMG submission 190353) | Nasutitermes corniger P1 segment gut microbial community from laboratory colony in Florida, USA - Nc150 P1 (SPAdes) (version 2) | ecosystem: Host-associated > Arthropoda: Insects > Digestive... | reverse complement strand
TGTGTGATCTAGAAACATCAAGAATGGGTGCTCCATATATATATATATATATATATATATATATATGACATTAGTAGCCTAAAGGTTAATAATTTAACCCTTATCGTGGTAACGTGGAGAAAATGATGAGCTCCTAATAATGCCAGCAAATAGCAGATGGGAATTAATTCGGGTTTTAAAGGGTTAATAACCCAGAACCTAAATAAGTCGCTGTTATTTTTGGCTATGTTGCAGATCCGTCACTGAAATTACTAGTTCTAGTTTAAATTATCGCAGTGTGATCTGTGGATAAGTAACTATTACCATTTGGTTGGGCCCACAAGACACACGGACACCAATAAAATGGTTTAAGTGTGAAAATGTTTGTAAAAAAATTTGCTGAAAGTTCAGCAGCAGGGACATAATTAGGACGAGCTGCTGTTAGATGCATTAACTGATATTAACTGACATTAGCCGATATTAACCCCACATATTATATTTTAAAACAATTCATTTGTAACATAGGTCTATTTTTTGGTACGCAACTACAATCAAATAATTTGCAGACATAGAAGGAAGTGTTACCGCTGCGACAACTTGCTTGGTTATTCCGGTAAAATGATTTCATACTTGAAATGTTTGATATAGAAAATTTAAATGTTATGAATCAAGAAGTCGTCGGTTTTGGTGAAATCAGAAGAACACACATTCCGTATATTTAGTAGGCAGTTTTGCTGCAGAAAGTTTGAACGTTCTCACAGGGGAAGAATATCATAAAAAATTATGTTTCAGTATTAAGAAATTTTCGTTAATTTACAGGAGCGATAATTTTGCACGAGCTGGCAATTTTAAAATTGTTTTATTTATTACATAATTACTTGCTGAGATTTTTCTTTACAAAATATCATGTTCATGGCGATAGCAATATTTAAATATATTCTTGAATTACGTACTGTTAAGGTTTCATTCCAAAAATTTAATGTACCTTTAAACCTAATTTGTTTTATCACTCATAGCAGTACAGTAATACAAACAGTATACAGTATACATGTAGCGGTACAGTAATACGAAGAGTATACAGTATACATATAACAGTACAGTAATACAAAGAGTATATAGTATACATATAGCAGTAAAGTAATACAAACAGTATACAGTATACATGTAGCAGTACAGTAATACAAACAGTATACAGTATACATATAGCGGTACATTAATAAGAAGAGTATACAGTATAAATATAGCAGTACAGTAATACAAAGAGTATACAGTATACATATAGCAGTAAAGTAATACAAATAGTATAAGAGTATACATATAGCAGTACAGTAATACAAACAGTATACAGTACACATATAGCAGTACAGTAATACAAACAGTATACAGTATACATATAGCAATACAGTAATACAAACATTGTACAGTATACATATAGCAGTACAGTAATACGAAGAGTATACAGTATACATACAGCAGTACAGTAACACAAAGAGTATAAAGTATACATATAGCAGTAAAGTAATAAAAACCGTATAGAGTATACATATAGCAGTACAGTAATACAAACAGTATACAGTATACATATAGCAGTAAAGTAATAGAAACCATATAGAGTATACATATAGCAGTACAGTAATACAAAGAGTATAAAGTATACATATAGCAGTACAGTAATACAAACAGTACACAGTATACATATAGCAGTACAGTAACACAACATGTATATAGTATACATATAGCAATAGAGTAAAACAAAGAGTATAGAGTATACATATAGCAGTAAAGTAATACAAACAGTATACAGTATACATACAGCAGTACAGTAATACAAAGAGTATACAGTATACACATAGCAGTAAAGTAATACAAACAGTATACAGTATACATATAGCAGTACACTAACACAAACAGTATAGAGTATACATATAGCAGTACAGTAACACAAAGAGTATACAGTATACATATAGCAGTAAAGTAATACAAACAGTATACAGTATAAATATAGCAGTACACTAATACAAACAGTGTACTGTATAAATATAGCAGTACAGTAATACAAAGAGTATACAGTATACATATAGCAGTGCAGTAATACAAACAGTATAGAGTATACATATAGCAGTAGAGTAATACAAAAAGTATACAGTATACATATAGCAGTACAGTAAAACAAAGAGTATAAAGTATACAAAAAGCAGAAAAGTAATACAAATATTAAACTTATAGCAGTACAGTAATAGAAAAAATACACAGTATAAATATAGCAGTACAGTAATACAAAGAGTATACTGTATACATATAGCAGTAAAGTAATACAAACAGTATAGAGTATACATATAGCAGTACACTAATACAAAAAGTACACAGTATACATATAGCAGTACAGTAACACAAAGAGTATACAGTATACGTATAGCAGTAAAGTAGTACGAAGTTTATAAAGTATACAAATAGCAGTACATTAAAGCAAACAGTATACAGTATAAAAATAGCAGTACAGTAATACAAACAGTATACAGTATAAATATAGGAGTAAAATAATACAGAAAGTATACAGTATATATATATATGAGTACAGTAATACAAACAGTATACAGTATACATATAGCAGTACACTAATACAAAGAGTATACCGTATACATAAAGCAATACAGTAATACAAACAGTATACGGTATACATATAGCAGTAGAATAATACAAAGGGTATAAAGTACACATATAGCAGTACAGTAATACAAAGAGTATAAAGTACACATAAAGCAGTACAGTAATACAAACAGTACACAATATAAATATAGCAATACAGTAATACAAACAGTATACAGTATACATATAGCAGTTCGGGTCTACAAATTGTGTACAGTATAGAATATACATATAGCAGTACAGTAATACAAAAAGTATACAGTATACGTATAGCAGTACAGTCACACAAACAGTATGCAGTATACAGTATACGTATAGCAGTACAGTAATACAAAATTATAGAGTATACATATAGCAGTACACTAATAAAAAGAGTATACAGTACACATATAGCAGTACAGTAATACAAAGATTATAAAGTATACTTATAGCAGTACAGTAATAAAAACTGTATAGAACATACGTATGGCAGTACTGTAATACAAACAGTATAGAGTATATAATTAGCAGTACAGTAATATAAACAGTATACCGTATACATATAGCAGCACAGTAATACGAAAATATACATTTTACATATGACAGTACAGTAATACATAGAGTAAACTATATATATATATATATATATATATATATATATATATATATAGCAGTACAGTAATATAAAGAGCATATAGCCTAGAGTGTAATTATAGCAGTACACTAATAAAAAGAGTATAGAGTGTACAGTGTACATATAGCACTTCAGTGAAACGAACATTTTACAGTAAACATTGAGCAATACAACAGTACAAACAGTAAAACGTATAAATAAAGCAGTACAGTAATACAAAATATATACAGTATATATAAAGCAGTACACTAATACAAACAGTATACAGTAAACAAATAGCGGTACAGTAATACAAAGAGTACACAGTATACATATAGCAGTACGGTAACACAAACAGTATACAGTATATGTATAACAGTACAGTAATACAAACAGTCTACTGTATACATATAGAAGAACAGTAATAAAAACAGTATACAGATTACATATACTAGTACAGTAACAAAAAGTATACTGTAAACATATAGCAGTGCAGTAATACAAAGAGTATAGATTATAAATATAGCAATACAGTAATACACACAGTATAAAGTATACATATAGCAGTACAGTAATACAAAGAGTACAGAGTATACATATAGCACTACAGTTATACAAACAGTATACATTGTACATATAGCAGTACAGTAATAAAAACAGTAAACTGTATACATGTAGCAGTACAGTAATACAAACAGTATACAGTATACATATAGCAGTACAGTAATACGAAAAGTACACAATATACATATAGCAGTACAGTAATACAAACAGTGTACAGTATACGTATAGCAGTACAGTAATACAAAGAGTAGACAGTATACATATAGCAGTACAGTAATACAAACAGTATAAAGTATACATATAGGAATACAGTAATACAAACAGTATACAGTATGCATATAGAATTGCAGTAATAGAAACTGTATACAGTATACATATTGCAATTCAGTACTACAAATCGTATACAGTATAGAATATACTTATATCAGTACAGTAATAACAAGATTAAAGAGTATACGTATAGCAGTACAGTAACACAAACAGTATACAGTATACGCATAGCAGTGCCGTAATACAAAAGTTTAGAGTATACATGTAGCAGTACAGTAATACAAAGAGTATACTATATAAATATATAAATATATATATATAGCAGAGCAGTAATAAAAACAGTGTACAGTATACTTATAACAGTACAATAATACAAACAGTATAGATTATACATATAGCCGTACAGTAATACAAACAGTATAGGGTATTTACTTATAGCAGTACAGTAATATAAACAGTATACATATAGCAGTACAGTAATACAAACAGTATACAGTATATATAGCAGTACAGTAATACAAACAGTCTACACAATTCATATAACAGTACAGTAATACAAACAGTAAACAGAATACATATAGCATTAGAGTAATACAAACTGTATACAGTATACATATAGCAGTACAGTAATACAAAGAGTATATATTATACATATAGCAGTACAGTAATACGAACAGTACACAGTATACATATAACAGTACAGTAATACGAAGAGTACACAGTATACATATAGCAGTACAGTAATAAAAAGAGTGTAAAGTATACATATAGCAGTACAGTAATACAAACAGTATATATATATAGCAGTACAGTAATACAAACAGTATACAGTATACATATAGCAGTACAGTAATAAAAGCAGCATACATATAGCAGTAAGGTAATACAAAATGTATTCAGTATACAGTATACATATAGCAGTACAGTGATACAAAAATTATACAGTAAATATATATAAAGTAGTTCATTACTACAAATCGTGTACAGTATAGAATATACTTATATCAGTACAGTAATACTGAAAGTATAAAGTATACGTATAGCAGTACAGCAATACAAACAGTATACTGTATACAGTATACTTGCAGCAGTGCAGTAATACAAACATTATAGAGTATACATATAGCAGTACAGTAATAGAAAGAGTATACAGTATACATATAGCAGTACAGTAATACAAACAGTATACAGTATATATTATACTTATAGCAGTACAGTAATACAAAGAGTATAGATTATGTCTATAGCAGTACAGTAATACAAAGAGTAAAGAGTGTATACATATAGCAATGCAGTAATATAAACAGTATGCAGTATACATATAGCAGTACAGTTATACTAAGAGAATACAGTATACCTAAGACAGTACAGTAATTCAAACAGTATACTGTATATATAAATATATAAATATGTATATATATATATTTCGCAGTACAATAATACTAATAGTATACAGCATAGAGTGTAACTTTATGCAGTACACTAATAAAAAGATTATACAGTATACATATAGAATTACAGTATTTCAAACATTTTACACTAAACGTAGAGCAATACAGTAATACAAACTGTAAATCGTATACATATTTCAGTACAGTAATACAAAAATATAAATTATACATATAACAGTACAGTAATACAAAGAGTATATAATATACATATAACATTACAGTAATGCAAACATTATACATTATACATATAGCAGTGCAGTAATACATAGAATATAAAGTATACGTATAGCAGTACAATAATACAAACAGTATACAGTGTACATTACATATATAGCAGTTCAATAATACAAACAGTGTACAGTGTACATTACATATATAGCAGTTCAATAATACAAACAGTATACATTGTACTTATAGCAGTACAGTAACAAAAAAAGTATACTGTATGTGTATAGCAGTGCAGTAATACAAACAGTTTACCGTAAACTTTTAGCAGTACAATTATGCAAATAGTATAAAGTATACATATAGCAGTACAATAATACAAAATGTATACAGTATACGGTTTACATAAAGCAGTACAATAATACAAGTATTGTTCATTCATTCATTTGTATTCAGCCCTTAGGCCGGTTTTAGCAGGAACCAGAACCTAGTAAGGCGGCCAGTATGGCTATGGCACACTGCATCCTGGGCAAATTCTTAGGGGTAGGTTGCCATTGCTTTCCCCCGCCTTTAACGTTCCCACTTTCTCCGCTAGCTGCCTTCACGTTCAAAGACGCGAGAGACCCCTAACAGCGGTAGGTGGAACTATTTTTGGGCGGTAAATTTTCCTACAAATTTCGTCTAGAATTCGACTTCCACGTAATTCTAGAGATCTTTTACATGCCGCGAGTCTGTGACATGGGACAGACGGCTTTACATCCCCTCCGAATGAAGGCGTGCTGAGGATTTTTTCGCCCTTAAAAATCCGACGGCTTCACCGAGTTTGAACCCAAGATCTTGGGTACCAAAGGCCAGCGCGCTACCTCTAGACCACCGAAGCCGATACAATTAGTATACAGTATACATATAAGAGTTCAGTAATGCACACAATATACAGTATACATATAGCAGTACAGTAATAAAAACAGTAAACAGTATAATATAACAGTACAGTATTACAAACAGTAAACATTATATATAGCAGTACAGTAATACAGACAGTATACAGTATACTTATAGCAGTACAGTAATATAAACATATACAGTATACATATAGAAGTACTGTAATACAAACTGTATACAGTATACATATAGCAGTACTGTAATACAAGCAGTATAAAGTATACATATACAAGTACGGTAATACAAAAGTATACATTTTATATATAGAAGTACAGTAATACGACCAGTACACCGTATACATACAGCAGTAAAGTAATACAAACAATTTACAATATATATATATATAGTAGTACAGTAATACAAAAAGTATACAGAATACGGTATATATATGTATATATATATATATATATATATATAGCTGTACAGTAATAGAAAGTGTATACAGTATACATACAGCAGTGCAGTAATACTAAGAGTGTACAGTATACATATATCGGAACGGTAATACAAAGAGTATGCTCTATACATATAGCAGTAAAGTAATACAAACAGTATACAGTATACATATAGCATTAGAGTAATAAAAACAGTGTACAGTATGCAGCGTACAAACAGCAGTACAGTAACAGAAAGAGTATTCTGTATAAGTATAGTAGTACAGTAATACAAACAGTAAATATTATAAAATATATATAAAGCAGTACAGCAATACAAACATTATACAGTATACAGTATATATATAGCAGTACAGTAATACAAAGCGTATACAGTATACATATAGCAGTACAGTAATACAAAGAGTATACAGTATACATATAGCAGTACAGTAATACAAACAGTATACAGTATACATATAGCAGTACAGTAATACAAACAGTATACAGTATACCTATAGCAGTACAGTAATACAAGGGTATAAAATTTACATATAGCAGTACAGTAATACAAACAGTATACTGTATACATATAGCAGTACGTTACTACAAGTAGTATACAGAATATAGTATACTTACAGCAGTACAGTAATACAAAAATAATAGAGTATACGTCTAGCAGTACAGTAATAAAAGCTGTATACCGTATACAGCGTACTTATAGCAGTACAGTAATACAAACAGTATAGATTATACATATAGCGGTACAGTAACACAAACAGTATACATTATACATATAGCAGTGCAGTAATACAAACAGTATACAATATATCTATACCAGTACATTAATACAAACAGTATTCTGAATACATATAGAAGTACAGTAATACAAACAGTATACAGTATACATCACACATAGCGCAGTACAGTGATACAAACAGTATACAGTATACAGTAATCTCATACGGGTACAATAAGACAAACAGTATTCTTTATACAAAAAGCAGTACAGTAATACAAAGAGTATACAGTATACGTATAGCACTACAGTAATAGAAACAGTATACAGTATACTTATAGCAGTACAGTAATAAAACAGTATGCTGTATACATATAGAAGTACAGTATTACAAACAGTATTCTGTATACATATAGCAGTACAGTAATACAAACAGTATACATTATACATATAGCAGTACAGTAATGCAAACAGTATACAGTATACGTATAGCAGTACAGGTATACAAACAGTATTCTGTATACATATAGCAGTACAGTAATATAAACAATATACCGTATTCAAGACACATAGCGCAGTACAGTGACACAAACAGTATACAGTATTCAGTATACATAAGCGTACAGTAATACAAACAGTATTCTATATACATAAAGTAGTACATTAATACAAACAGTCTACATTATACGTATAGCAATACAGTAATACAAACAGTATAAAATAAACATATAGCAGCACATTAATACAAACAGTATGCATTACACAAATAACAGTATAGTAGTGCACTCTCTATGCAGTATACGGTATACATATAGCAGTACAGTAATATAAAGAGTATACAGTATTTATTTGGTAGTACAGTAATAAATGGGTATGCAGTATACGTATAGCAGTACAGTAATACTAACCTTATACAGTCTACATATATCAGTAAAGTATTAAAAACAGTATACAGTATACATATAGTAGTACAGTAATACAAATAGTATTCTGTATACTTATGCAATGCAATAATACAAACAGTATACGGTATACAGTATAAAGTTAGCAGTACACTAATACAAACAGTATTCTTTATACATATAGCAATAAGTAATACAAACATTTTTCTGTATACATATAGCAGTGCAGTAATACAAATTGTATTCTTTATACATATAGCAATACAGTAATACAAAGAGTATTCTGTATACATAAAGCAGTGCAGTAATACAAACAGTATTCTGTACACATATAGCAGTACAGTAATACAAAGTGTATTCTGTATACATATTGCAATACAATAATATAAACCGTTTACAGTATACATATTGCAGTACAGTAATACAAACACTATTCTGTATACATATAGCGGTACAGTAATACAAACTGTATACAGTATACAATTCTCAAAGAGCAGTAAAATAATACAGACAGTATACAGTATACAGTATACATATAAAGGTGCAGTAATACAAATTGTATTCTGTATACTTATAGCAGTACAGTTACCAAAATTGTATAGAGTATACATTTTACATATAGCAATACAGTAATAGAAACTGTTTACAGTATACAGTGTACATGTAGCAGTAGAATATTACAAACAGTATTCTGTATGCATATAGCAGTACAGTAATACAAACTGTATACCTTATACAATATACATAGAGCAGTACAGTAATGCAAACAGTGTACAATATATATGTAGTAGTACAACAATACAAACAGTTTTCTGTATACATATATCAGTACACTAATACAGACACTATTCTGTATACATATAGAAGTACAGTAATACAAACAGTATTCTGTGTACATATAGCAGTACAGTAATACAAACAGTATACAGTGTACATATAGCAGTACAGTAATACAAACAGTAATCTGTATACATAAAGCAAACAGTAATAAGAACAGTATACAGTATACAATATACATAGATCAGTACAGTAATACAAACAGTATGCTGTATACAGTATACAATTTACTTATAGCTGTACAGTAATACAAACAGTATTCTGTATACATATAGCAGTAGAGTAATACAAACAGTACTCTTTATATATAGCAGTATAGTAATAAAACAGTATACATTACACAGTATACATATAGCAGTACAGTAATACAAACGGTATACAGTATGCAGTATACCTAAAGCAGTATTTTATAGAAACAATATACAGTATACATTTAGCTTTACAGTAATACAAACAGTATACTGTGTACAGTATACATATAGCAGTACATTAATACAAACCGTATACAGTGGACATATAACAGTACAGTAATACAAAGAGTATACGGTATACATATAGCAGTACAGTAATACAAGCAGTTTACCGTTTACATATAGCAGTACCGTAATACAAATAGTATATTGTGTACATTATACGTATAGTAGTACAGTAATACAAGCAGTTTACCGTTTACATATAGCAGTACAGTAATACAAATAGTATATTGTGTACATTATACATATAGTAGTACACTAATAGAAACAGATTACAGTATACCTACAGCAGTACAGTAATACAAACAGTATACAGTATATATATAAAACAGTACAGTAATACAAACAGTATACCGTATACATATAGCCGTACTGTAATACAAAAAATATACACTAGTGGTATGTTTTTCGCATACAATAGCCTTCACGCTCTCAGCCGCTCTCTCGGCCATCCTCAGGGATGCAAAACAAAGAATAAATAAATAGAAGTTTATAGAATTCCTGAATTGACAATACAAATACAAGGTGTAAAGTCCGGATTGGTGTACTGTGTCGTGTATAGCTCAGTACAATATTTTGGATTGTGCATTGCTACATGAAACGCCTTGTGTACCACCCATTGATTACAGCACAGTTGTAGTAAAGCTTTATCTTATTAATTTTAAACTATGATATTTATCTATATCATTTTATGTCTTGGTTTGGCTTTGTCACTTCAGTAATTGTATCATCTTTAACTTCTTGTCTTTTGTGTTGCCTTCCTGAGGATGGTCTCTTCATTGTCCAAAACTTGTAGAATATTATAAAATGTAAAACCTGTTTTACTTGTGGGTGTTTTGTAAATATATTATATATATTCAATGTTTTTTATTGTATTGTATTATATATACACACGCAATTAATGTACAGATTATGTCAAGTTTACTTCAAATTCTCTGCAATCCGTTTGGTAATTTCTGAAATTTACACAGTGTGAGGTTCTACTTCATGCAGTATACAGTACGTGTTTTGAAGCTCCCTCTCCCTTTAGAAGGATTTTTAAAGGCTTTCTTGTTTCCTTCTAGAGGCAACAGTACGAACTGGGTTTGAACTGGGTTCTCTGTAAGTTTGTGCAATTAACAAATTACCGGAGATTTTAAGGACTGAATCTGCCAGTTATTTACCTTATAGAAAATTCAATTAAATTTAAATGTTCTTACCGTGTGCAAGGTAGCCACTACCTAAACATCTTAACCCAGTTTGCACACCCACGTTCTATTTTCAGAAACAGAAACTAAATATTTTCCTCATGTTTACAACTAGTCCTCCCGAATGACTGCATTCATTCTCAATTTCCAATTAACAATTTATATGATTATTTTATCTCCCCGCACAACTAAGGACGAATCTTTATAAATCCGCCTCTTCCTTGATGCTCGTAACACCGTCTAACACGGCGGTTACTATATTTGCCAATTTTTGACATGAAAGAAGTAATTTTTTCACAAATTGTATTTTTTATTTTATAAGAGTCTAAAAACAAACATCCGTTGATTTTCAAAACAGACGTAACCGGCTTGATTTCTAACGACTGTCTGAATGTTGCATATGAGGTAGTAACTTAAAATTTTCAATTCTTTGAAACATGTCACTGTCAAACTGACAAACCGTTATCGCACATGTCGTTTTTAAATACTTTGGTATCAACATTTAGAAATTGAATTTTTATTTTGTTCATGAATGTTATTTATTTCGCTCCTTTATGTTAATTAAATGTTTTAATGAAACACCAAACAATATGCAAAAACTTTGGCTTCTGAGAAGAAATTAACACACAGCAACTGTATACATGATCTTACCTTTCAGAATTACGGTGCGTGGAAGCGATTGACACAGCAGGAACTCTGATACTGGCGAAGAGCTAGAGGAATTCTGCTTCGTTATCTGTAATTGTGGTGTCATTTATAGGCTTCCCCGTGTTTGTTAGTATGGGCGTGACAGACTGGAGTTATTTATTCTCTCGAAAAACATCGGTCTTTTGGAGTAGTAAAAATCTTCTTCCCCATTTACATTACGTTTGATAGACGAAGTAATGGAAAGATATGTGAAACTAAAAGTGATAATTGGTAGTACCGACCGCACTATGGTCCTGGAGTCTACTCAGTCTCTAACAGAAATGAGTGCTAGGGGTATTTGATGGGGCTCAGGAGGGGACGGGTGCCGGTTCGTTTGGCTAACAGCCATAATGTGCTTCAACATACTGTAGCCCTAAGGCTTTGTTCAGGCCTGTATAGGGATTGCTTTACCTGGAGTGATTCTAGCGTCTGTTACACATCCTCTGTAGAATTAACCCTTAGGTGACTAATGTCATATATATATGGAGCACCTATTCTTGATGTTTCTAGATCACACACAACGACGCAGCACAGTCGGTAGGAATCCTCTGGACGAGTGATCAGCTCGTCGCAGAGACCTCTACCTGACAAC
>Ga0268261_10002922_pt1 | contig 12401 bp, 7 predicted proteins | sample TergutNc150P1_FD_190353 | JGI IMG/M metagenome (GOLD analysis project Ga0268261, IMG submission 190353) | Nasutitermes corniger P1 segment gut microbial community from laboratory colony in Florida, USA - Nc150 P1 (SPAdes) (version 2) | ecosystem: Host-associated > Arthropoda: Insects > Digestive... | reverse complement strand
TTTTTTTCCCCCCCCCCCCCCCCTCCCCCCACATGCAGATGTACAGTGACCCTTGCTTTTGCACATTCCCAAATATATTGGCTTGTGTTTGAGAAAACATGATGTTGTTTTGTGCCTTTGTATTTATTCATAAATATGTGTTAAAATTAACAGCCTGGAGGCTGTTAATTTTAACACATTAGTTTTCACACATGTATTCGAAACCATTACATTTACTGAACTTCACAATGTAGACCCTTACTGAAGTTTAAACCCTGCTAATTCTGATACTGATATGGGTGTGTTAATTAATTATGGAGTGGATACCAGGGGAAAGAAGAAAAAGAGGACGTCCAAGAAAAACATGGATGGAAGGTGTACGAGCAGCCATGAAAACAAGACATCTAGAAGCAGATCAGTGGTTAAACAGAAAGGAAGGGTGTTTGGGTTCTGGAAGACAGCGACAGCTGTCACAAGACCGGAAAGATAGATGGATGGATGGATGGGTGGGTGGGTGGATGGATGGATGGATGGATGGACAGACAGACAGACAGACAGACAGACAGATAGATATGGGTATGTTTTATGAAGAATTGGAGAGACCAGCTAACCTTAACCTTCAAGATCTGTCTCTGTGTGGTATATCCAGTAAGACATTGCCATGCTTAATTAAGGGCGGTGCTGTAGCCTCTTCTGTTAATTGTTTAACTGTTTTGTACAAATGTTTCAAATAGAAAACACTGAAGTTCAGTGAGACCCCTTTATTAATACTCTGACATGTTTCAGTCAATCAGACGACCATTAGGGAGACCGTTACATGACTAGTGATAAAAATAATAAAGGCTTGTATCATTTTATGTTCCATCTTAAATGTGTTCTGTACTGAGATATTCTAATATTGTACACTAATGTATGAATACATATTCTTTATTTATTTTACCAAAATTTCTTTTGTAAATCTGCAGTTCAATTTTAAGTACAGTTTGTGTTGAAAGTGATTGCTGCAGTTAACAGTTTAATTAGCATATATGAAGGTGCTGCTTATATGTATTTTACGAGTACCATTATCACATTCCTTAATATTTTTAGGTTCTATTTTTTATCACTGTATATATGGTTTTATTCCTGTTTAATAATATAATTTATGTATTTTGATTGTTATGACTATGTATTCTTATTGTATGTTAATGTATGGCTACCCTGACTGAGGTTTTTCCGTGCTTTTTTCTCATTTGTAAGGCAAATGCCAGGGTAAAACCCGCAAAGACTGGGCACGGCCCGCACTCTTCCTAATTTTTGTGTTGTTCTATGTATTTTTTGTGTTGTTCTATGTATTTTTGTGTTGTTCTATGTATTGTGTGTTTTGTGTCGTTCTCCATATTGTTTGTGTATATATGTGTACTGTACTACTGCCACTGGGTGACTACCCAATTGCAGTTAAATATATCATATATATACACACACACACACACACACACACACACACACACACACTCACTCACTAAAGAAAGTGAATATTTGGTGCCCAACTCACTTGGTCCTCTCCAATATTTCTAACATGTGCAAAGTTGCAGATTAAAGTGTGTGTGGTGTGATGTGATGTGATGTAATGTGTCAACAGGTGTAGGTCGAAATCTGGCCAGTCGTCTTCACACTATGGGTGTTCGCACTTGTTCTGATCTTCAGCATTTCACCCAGTCTCAGCTGCAGAGAGAATTTGGAGCAAAGACTGGCAATGCCCTCTACAGGCACTGTCGAGGCAAAGATGATCGAGTGCTGAACTTTGGCCATCAGCGCAAATCTGTGTCTGCCGAGGTGAACTATGGGATCCGGTTCACTAATCAGGAAGAAGCTGCGGTGTTCATACAGCAGTTGGCAGGTGAGGTCTCGTCACGTCTGAGGAAGGTCAGGTTGAAGGGGCGGTGCATCACGCTCAAACTGATGGTAAGGATCTCTAGTAGATTAAGAAATTGTTTTTATTAAGTGTTGCAAATTATACAATTCATGTAGAAGAAACAGCATGCTTACACAAAATGAAAACATGTTTTAACCTTTTCTTTTATTTTGTACACTGACCAACAAATGCACAATTATTTGACAAATTATCAGTTTGTCAATTAATTGTGCATTTGTTGGTCATAGTGCAAAATAATAAAAGATGCATGGTACTTGTATTAAAATATTAAAATAATGTTTTAACCATTTTAGCTCCTTTCGAGATGAAGGTGATGAAAATGCAACCTCTATTATCTGTTACTTTTGGTCCTCATAAAACTATACAGCTTCTGACAGTGTTAATAAATTAACCTTTCAGTATTGTGTGTGCACATTCCTTTGCTTCCCTTTTACTTTCACTTATACGAAGCGTCGTAATAAATGATGTAACTGGATTAAAAATTAAAAATATATTATAGGAAATCTGGGTTTGCCACTAACTGACAAAATACAAGAATGAATTCCAAACCCTTTGCCACATGAGAAGGTTTCAGCTATGGCTCTGAATGTGCCAGAAATTAGAGATGTAGGTGACATTTCAATAAGGCTGATAGGTGAATGTGGTGGTGATTTTGTTTGACAGGTGCGAGCAAAGGCAGCTCCCATAGAAACTGCAAAGTTTCTTGGTCATGGGGTGTGTGACCAGGTGACGCGCTCCTCCACTCTTTCCACTGCTGTTGCTGATCAGGACATAATAGTAAGGTGAATTTTAATTAGGTTTTATCAGTTCCAGCTCCTGAATCTATCAGCACGTTTCAAGCAGTAATAGACCCATGCTGTGCTTAATATCCTGAAACATAGAATAGTTGCAGGCCACTTTATGGAGGTTTAAATTAATAGGTTAGCAGGTCAGCAAACGAAACTGGATTTAAATGACACGGCAGTGTTATGTGTTTCCATGATGTCGCAGAATTTTGCCATCACAGGAATAGGTCTGTCCTCTAGGTTCCGTACATCTGTTTCACTGATAATTATGTTCCACTTTTGGAGATATGACTAAAAGTTTGTACATTGCTATGGCAATGAAAATTTCTTGGTCATGGGTAAGTGAAATTTAGTGCTTATGAAAAATTTGCTGTTTATTCATCTCCACCATCATCACAGTAATTATTCTTTTGATCAGTACTATTTTAATGTCAGTTAGTGGTTGTCATATAATGCACTGTTCTGTGAGCCTGCTGACATGTTAACACTGCTGAAACAGTAATGATAACCTTTTCAAACTTCACAGAAAAAATTGTGAGAATTTTCTCAATTTTACTTATTGATCACAATGTCACACATGGCAGCCAACCATCCAGCATGTGAAGTTAAAAAAGGTCAAGTTGTCCCTGTTCACACCATGAAGGCATACAGGGAGAATAGAGGTACAGCTCCACTGATTCTTAACCTGTCACCTGGTGGAGGTGAGTGCTTAGCTTTATGCTTTGGCCACTTTATCCTACCTGGAAGGAACCCCAACACCCATTGAATAGGAGGGTGGATGGTCCCCAGAGCTATTCTGGACACTTAGAGAATAGAAAATCTCATTCCCCTACTGGAATTCAAACCATGAATTGTTCAGCCTGTAGCCTAGTCACTGTACCAACCACAGATCATGTACCAACTACAGTACTCCAGCTCACATCTATCTGTTATGGTCTATGATATGTGACATCATATATACTACTAGTACTGTTCAAATAAAATTACAAGAAGTAAGAACTGTTAGGTGTTCTGCAGAGAGCACCGTGACATCCACATGCTCCACAAACTGCAGAAGTTTTGGAACTGCTGGTTTGCATGATTGTACACATCACCACCACAACCATTACAACTACCACAATAGCATTTAAGCCTGTCAAATCCCACACTAGTTTTCTGTTTATAACCTGAAGTGAGGACAGGCTGACTTTATTCTTCGATGTACATCTACTTTTAAATAAATGTTTTCACACAATTTACTGCAAATCAGGGCACCTCTAATAATTTCTTAGAAAACCTCTATGAAGTATGTGTATGTCCAAGATCTTCAGCTGTATGTGAGGTGTTTTTACTGAGCAGTTATCAACAGTTGTCAAGTTCTTACATTCAGCTATTATTCTGAGCCTTTTTAGGCACATTACAATGCAAAACCTACGACCCTGATCATGGCAATCTGACTGCATGGAACAGTACAACTCCCATCACAGTTTTTCTTCAAACTGCATGTTTGGGATTTTTACAAAAATCTGTTGACACATTCCAGCTTTAGGTTAAAATGGGACATAAAAAACACAACCTGCACATGAAGACTTAATGTGTACATTTAGGATAATATCTCATCATTACTGGTCATTGTAATTGAGACTTCTCTGTGAGGTAGAAGCTGAGTCCAAAGTATTAATTAACAGTTGAAACATAATCGAGCATGATTGATTGTAAATCTCCCGATTTACAAGTTACTGATTATGATTGATTGTAAACCTGTTACTAAGATACAGAGAAAACTTAGAATGTGTGTCACATAAAACATGGAAAGGCAGGCACATTTAAAATACTCAAATTTTCACTGTTTCTCTTCAAATTATATATGAATCTAATATCTAGGGAAAGTAGCCATGCACATGCATTTGAAGTGTCATATTGTGCGTACGTTTCCTGCCTTGTATTATTTCATCATCCTTTGTGCATGCATGATACATGTGCACACAGCTGTAAGGTGAATTTCACTCCACAACTATGTGGCTCTTGTTGGCCACTACTTTTTAGGTGTGTTCACAAAATTGTGAAAAGCGACTAGAAGCTTCGTTTGTCTGTCTTTCCAGCTGCATGGAACAACTCAGCTCCCACTGGACAGATATTCATGAAATTTGTTACTTGAGGATTTTAAAAAAATCTGTCAAGAAAATTCAAGTTTCATTAAAATCGGACAAGAATAAAGGGTAATTTATGTGAAACCCAATACACATTTTTGACCATACCTCACTCATTTCTTCTTAGAATGAGAAATGTTTCAGACAAAAGTTGTAGAGAAAATCAAAACACACATTTTATGTTCAGTAACTTTTATTAAAAAATCATGCCATTTATGAGATAATGTGGAAAAATATTGTAGAGCAGGGCAGGCCACAGATGACAATACGGCGCATGCGCATTGCATGCTGGATGGCTAAAGTTACCAATACACACACACACACACACATTCAGGTTGTGTAATACTCGTTGCTTGTCCACTGCAACAATGGTTGCATGAACGCACCTCAACATTATGTTATACGTACATTGCCTGTCTTGTTTTATATGTAATCATTTTCTTCCTGTTTGATCATGAAGAGTTCTACGCAAATTATAGGCCATAGTTTTTCTATAATTTCTTATCCAGAAATTTTTTTTTTATGCTTCTGTATTGTACAGAAATCCCTTCAGTTCTTTTCCATAGTAGTTCCTGTCTGCTGCCTGTTCTGACTTAAGATTTTTTGTGCACTGTTACCCTGAAGCATTGTGCCCTTATTTGCATGGATTGTTCCTACTGTGAAATTTACTTTGCTTCATACAGTTTGTTTGCATGATATACATGATGGATAAATTTCAGGTTGATATTACAGCACAGCTGCAGATTAAGATGTTTTTGGTGTATGTAAAACACTGAAAACTCCTGTGGTGAATTAAAACAAAGAGGACAGTGGATTAAAATTATTACTGAAGTGTAGAAAATTCAAGAATATGTTCTTGAGTTAAACATTTACATCTCTTACATGATGTTTCAGAGAGGTGCTTTCAATTTTACGACATCTGTCTGTCAGACCGAGTGATCTTCGAGGTATTGGCATCCAGGTGACTCGTCTGGAAAGTGACAATGTGGGCAACAAGTTTCTAGATAGTTTCTTAATACGGGGCACCAGAGGAAGCCAGCAAGTTGGTTCCAGTGATGCTCCCCAGGAAGAGAGCTACTCACAGTCCACAGTGCAAGATACTAATAAGCATAGCACAGACACTGTTCAACAGGCTGACTCCAGTATTATTGTTAAGCAGGCAGTTTGCACAAGGGAAAGTGGTCTTGCAGCAAAGGCACACTCACACCTTATGGCGCATGAACTGTGTGATTTGGATGAGGAGGTGTTAGCTGCCCTACCAGAAGACATCAGGCAGGAAGTTCTACAGACATACCAGCCTAGCAGCACTTCACGAGTCCAGAGGGATGCAGTAGTGACCAAGCTTAAGTCTCCAACCACTGAACAGGTACCTTCTGTACATTTTGATTGATATGTCATCTAATTCAAATCCCATATCAATAAGGTGCAAACTGTCTAGAATTCATTCTACTCTTTGTCCTGTCACCACCACTGCCACAACCTTCTCCTCCACTTTTTCCCATTTTCTATGGTCTCCAGCATTTTGCCCAGATAGGTTGAGTTATAATCATACATTCACACAGTCCAGCTCTGATTAAATAAGGATCTCTTAATCTTAGAACAATGACCACTGTTGTTATGCTGTCAACTCTGATCAAGGACTCTTCTGGGTTATTGCCTGCATACCCAAGAGATGACTCTGAATACCCAGTAGTAATGTCACACTTCATTATCCCAGAGTTTTGACTTGATAAGGTCATGTTTGAAAGACAGATGGCTTTTCAAAAGGTTGATGGTAAAGCAGATGAAATGTCCTGGTTTTAATAGCACAGTTTTTTAAAACTGTAATTCAGGTGTGAAATTGTGGTGAAACCTGGAATTTACATTTCTGAAGGGACCATTTAAAGTGAATGTAAAATCAATTAAATTAAAGTTTATGATAACAAAATGAAATACACCTATTATTCCTGTAACAGTAACCCACAAAAAACAGATTCTTTATCAGGACATTATGAAGTTAAAAACCAATCATTAAAGTAGGTTACGTATGTTACACAAAAAATTTCATGCAACTAGTCTGAAACTGATGATTTTGCTACTGCCATCTACAAGGAAATAAGTGCACTAGGCCACAACAGCATGTGAATAGACGTCCCTACCAGGCAGGGTCAAGTGCCAAGTTTCTGAAAGTACCTGGCCAGGTGCTGCCAAATGCACAGCTCTCCTCTGCTGATGTTACCTTGAAACCTCAGAATAATGAGCAGACACAAAGAAAGAGTCAATTACAACTGAAAACTAATACCCACCTCTTTCCCTCCCATTTTCAATTGAAAATATTTAAACAACAGCAACAAGGTACATGATGCTCAGTTTGGACTTATTTCCCAGGAAATGGGTAGGAAGCAAAAAAATGTGTATTTCAGGAAGGTGTAATGTTGTTCATATGGAAGTTTGGCAGGATCATGATTGTTGTGTGTACAATTAAGAAAAATGCAGGTTCAAGGAATATTAAATCCAAGTTTCACTGAATATGGGGGATTTTAAAAAACTTTGTTGGTGTTTAAAGATACTGATGGTCTCATGTTTAGAAGTATGTGAATATATGCAAATAACCTGCAGTCCCAGTCTGTTTCTTGTGATGCTTCCAAATCACAGAATAGAAATAATCCTAGTTTTCTGAATAATGCCCACGAAAAAGAACAATGCCCAGTACAATATAAAATACCTCCATGTCTCTTTGTCACAGATTTCATTGCTGTGACTTCATCTGTTTGCCAGTATAGACCTATATACTATAGGAGTAACTTGGCTAATAACATGGGTGGGGGAGTATTGACTATAGGTATTAGAAACTGCAATTTTTGAATGAGTCAAGTTAGAAACAGGGGAAAGATTGGTTTGAACCAGTCCATAATGAACATACACCCTATCCCCCCTGTCACCCCAAATGCACACATTCCTGACTGACTAAATTATTCTTAGGTAGAAAAAATGTTGTGATGTGGGGGGGGAAATCCCCCCCCAAGTTATGCCTACGCTGCATACCAATGGCTTGGCATGCCTGTTGTCGCTCCAGTATTGTGTCTGTCAACTGAAACATTCTGACACTTTGTCATCTCTGTTGTAGACACTGAGGTCCATGCTGCATGTGAAATTCTTTCATTGGCCTTTCTAATTCTCCATCACATATCACTATATAAATTATCTTCAGGTTCATTAACAAGCGAACATTCTGTCACTTCATCACATTGAACAGTTGGTCATGTCCTGCTATCAAATGTCATGGGTTGCACAAACTGTTGTAAAATATACAGATTGAGGTTTTGTGAGCATGTGTTCTGGGGGAAAAAATTTGTAATACTGTGCATAAATAAGGAATATATAAGAAATTGGCTAGGAAACAACTCAGCTAAGGGGCTTTCTAGTTTCAGTCTTGGCATCTCTAATTGCTGGATGGGTTTATCTGTGGTAAATACAGTTAACAGCCTGTGTACAACTACTTTTTCTTAAATGTGTTTTTTAATTACGCTGTCAGTTGTTAAGATTACATAGCATTGATATGGATGAATGACTGAGTATGGAGCATCGGTGGGATGATACTGACAAGGAACAACCAAAGTACATGGAGCAGAACCTGTCTTTGTACCACTTTGTCCACCACCAATCCCACATGGACTGGCCTGGCATCCAACTGCATCTTCTGCAATGACAGGCCAGAACTGACTGCCAGAGGCAGTTACAATACAGTTATTGTGTGCTGGAAAGAAACAGACTTAATATCACATTTCATTAGCTGATTTGTATCCTCAGGTTGACATATCACTGTGCAGCTCAGTGACTGCACAAGAAGTTCGAGCACTAGTGAAGGAGTGGGTGTCATGTGAAGATATGCCCCAGCCTTGTGATGTCAGAATGCTGGCTGACTATTTACAGAGGCAGGTTGCCCATCGGAACATAGATGATGTGCATCTTGTTGTCAGGTGTCTCACCAGGTCAGTCACTGACTACATTTTAAAACTGAAATACAATATTATTCTTCACAATACTCAGTGCTGATTGAGACCTGCTTCTACTTTGGCATCTCACATTACCAAATGCTTGAAATCTGTGCACATTTTCCCTGCACTTTTAGATACTTTGGTTTGTCAGTGTATTTTGAACATCTTTAACGAACACAAATGTGTAAACTGTGAAATACAGTTTTATAAAAAAAATAATTTACTGAGCCCAAAATGTTTAATCTGTATCTGAGTTACCTTCAGGGCTTTGTGTATCACATTGTACTGCAGAAAGTGTCTTCATCAACTCTTAAAATGACTAATGCGAAGATATAAGAAAAAGAGGGGTCAAATCCAACTTTACATTTTACATTCAAGACACTTGGGCTACATGTTTCTGCCCATTAATTGGCGATCTTCAGGTCTGTTAACAAGAATCATTGCCATGTCACCATTTTCTTTGTCAGTATGGTTATAAGACTGAGATCTCTGTCTTCCACTTATAGTTGTTACTTGATCTATTAAAAGTGCCCTAGTCTTCTGAAGCTCCCTTGCCACTCTCTGATTGCAGGTGCAATCGAAACATGGCTGCTGTGCTTCAGAAAAATTAATAGTCTGAATTTTCTATTCATATAAAAATATCATGTCTAGGTTCAAATGAAACTTGCTGAAGGAAGTTTGACTGCACACGAGGACCTAAAATCTGCCATATACGCTACTTCTGTATTGCACTGACTTCAAGTCCAAAAATCTGGTGGTTTTTTTCGTATTTAGTTCATTTACTGTATTAAAAAAAAAAACTCCGTGGCCTTAGTCCGCGAGCGAACTATACCGACAGAGCGGCCGCCGCTGGTCAGCGAAGTTAGTGCCAACTTTTGCGGGTAGAGGGGTGTCACGTGGTCAGCGCAACGGGTCCCCACGGCCGTTAAATTTACTGTATAATCCAACAGTAATATAATATTTACTGTCACTCATATGCTAGCATGCTGGTCTCATACCAAGATGATTATAATATCATGTGCTGGTAAAATAAAATGTTTGTTGCTTCCAGTTTTAAGTGTGCTACAGATTGTGAGTTTTATTGTCTTTGGAAGAACTTGTTGCTTAAGAAGTGATTTTGTGTACATAACCGATTGACCTGGACACTTCTATGTCTAGAGTTAAGCATATGAAAGCATTCTTTCTTGTAATAAAAAAAAAACTATTTGCAACAGTGCTTGTTGCTTCAAGGCTATGGCACCAATAGTATTCACAAATATACATATTAGAGTTAACACTCATAATTTGCAGGTATGTGTACAAGAAGAACAGCAGTGTGTGGCAAGAGGCTTATCAGACCATCATCAACAAGGTTCAGGATACAATGCTCATTGTGTATGGAGCCACGCTGAAGCTGCAGGACTCATTGATACATAACGTGGGAGAGATGTCACCATGAACTGTTATATGGAAATCATCCTCTTAGCATATGTTTAGTGACATACATTCTCTCACTTCATATTCACTCGTGTGGTTTCTATTAGTAAAATACAACTTCACAATAACAGCCACAACCTCAACATGTAACAACACAAGGCAGAGTATTCATAACATGCAGTAGGTGCTTGGATCATCTGAATGCTAACCATTTTATAGCAAAAACAGCAATTTATGAACACATATCATTAAAGTTTTTAGAATATACAGTACAATTCCTTTAATCTGGCATTCTCAGGACCAGACATACTGGATTATCAAATATTCCAGCTTATCAGGCAGTACTTCTGCAGACCTAAATTCTTACAGGTCATTTTGTGTTACATGCCTCAGAGAATGTGCACTTGTCATTAATTTTCATTTCATCATAAAAAGACTTCAGTTATCATAGGCCCAGTCATGGGTTTTCCTTTAGTAACACATGGCTGTAAATCACTTATACAACACCTTGTCTAGTTGCACTAATTTAGGCTGCTTCTGTCTCTGAACTTGAAAAGGTTCTTCACACTTGAACTCAATGCCATAAACAAGTGTAATTGGTCCTTCTATTTCTTTATACTATATACAGTTGGCAATCCAATGTTGTATGGAGCCATGACCTCTCTCGGCTTGTGCCATTTTCAGGCCTCCTAATTATTTAACGTTTCTGAGTAATTGTTAAAGTTACATGCTTCCTCATGCCAGCAATACCTGTTTTACTAATCTTAGGGTCTTGTGAAGCTATTATAATAGCCTGATGGGCTCAGTATGGTCCAGACAATCGAAGATAAAGTCACAGGATTGGTACATGCACCATAAATTATGGACGAAACTTCCTCAAGTTCCAAAATAGCAGGAGTGCCAGATTATCAGGTTTTACGTGTGTGTGTGTGTGGGGGGGGAGGGGGGTGGATGTAAAATAATTCAAGACGTTATACTAAGACTCACCAAGCAAATTTGATGTAATATTCATTCTTCAGCAGGAACAGGTGAAGTTGAGCATTCAAGTTGGAACAGTTTGTCATGTTTCTATAGAATTTAAACTAATATTAATGGCAACTGCATGGAACTCACAGATTGTCTTGTTTAACAGTGGTAGCTGATGAATCTTCTTCTTATGTGGCCCTACAACTCTTTTATAGAGTTTTGGCCTTCTCAACCAACACTTTCCATCTTCTTCTATCTTGGGCAAGAGTCTTCCAATTTGGTACTTTTAACTAATGTATATCTTTTCTAACATCATCCACCCAGCATGTCTTTGGTCTTCCTATTGGTCTTCTTGAGATGGGTTTCCAGGAGTATATTGCCTTTACCATTCTTGTACCTTGCATCCTTTCGATGTGACCGAGCCAGCTCAGTCTTTGTGCTCAGATGAAGTTTATTATGTTCTTACGTTTTATTATTTCATCCAGCTCCTGATTAGTTTTCATGCGCCATATACCGTTTTCATTGTTTGGGCCGAATATTTTCCTTAAGATTTTCCTTTTGAATACCAGTAGTTTATTAATTATCAATCAATCAATCCATTGGCATGTGCAGAATGCGGTGATTCCTTGCCGTTCTCAGGAGCCTCTTCCATTCCTCCCTGTCATACAATTTTTCCTGCCACTCCTCTCCACCGACCATTTTTCCATCCTCCCTCACTTCATCCAGCCATCTGTTTCTTGGTCTGCCTCTTGGTTTTGTTTCCAAATTCATATACAATACTCTTTTGGGAAATCTACTTTCTTCCAAGTTTATTAATTATGGTTTCTTTTAATATGCATGAATATGTAATTATTGGTCTAATCACCGAATAGTATAGTTTCAACTTTGCCCTTTTTGCCGTGAGCTTGCTTTGAAACATTTTTTTATATGCGAAGTAGACTTTATTTCCTAAGGCTGTTCTTTCTTTTATCTCTTCTTCCATTGTATTGTCTGTATTAATGATGGACCCAAGGTATTTGAATGATTTAACTTGTTCATGTTCTTTATTTTCAATATTTATAGGTGTTAGTTGATCTTTTCTCTTGGTAATTTCATGTATTTTGTTCTACGAGGTGCAGTCCAAAAGTAACGCATAAAAAATTCTGAAATATATTTAATTGCATAAAGTCATCTATAACACCAAAGTTATTTTTCTACATAGTCTCCTTCTTTATCTAGACACAATTGCCAACGC
>Ga0268261_10002921_pt1 | contig 12405 bp, 10 predicted proteins | sample TergutNc150P1_FD_190353 | JGI IMG/M metagenome (GOLD analysis project Ga0268261, IMG submission 190353) | Nasutitermes corniger P1 segment gut microbial community from laboratory colony in Florida, USA - Nc150 P1 (SPAdes) (version 2) | ecosystem: Host-associated > Arthropoda: Insects >... | reverse complement strand
TGGGTGCTCCATATATATATGACATTAGTAGCCTAAAGGTTATTAATTTAACCCTTATCCTGCTAACGTGGAGAAAATGGTGAGCTCCTAATAATGCCAGCAAATAGCAGATGGGATTTAATTCGGGGTTTAAAGGGTTAAAGTTTTGTTGAGAAATTAGGGCACTTTGGACAATAGTAATTGTAGCTGAACAACTGCTTTCCAAAAATAATGAAATTGTTTTCTGATATTTTGCAATTATGTTATAAAGATCTTAATTTGTCACTGACGCTATCCACATATTAAATTCTGCCATAGAAGAAGATTTTCTGTCCATGATCCTTATATTCCATCATCCTCTTTGCTTGTACTTCTTTATCAAACTTTGCCATATTTACTTTGCTGGCACAACCCACCGCTCTCAGACAAGTCTTCATTTCTGTTAATTTATTTATTATTGCCATTGTTTTAATCCTTATTTTTATTAGAATAATTTAGCGACCATGAGTGAAATTTTCAGCTTATATTTTGAGGCTCACTTTTGCTGATCGTTAAGCTGTAACAATGAATGGTACATGTGTTATTTCTGCAGTATATTAGAACTTCAGTAAATCTATGATTATGGTTTCACTAATTTAATTTTATTATAAGTTATGTTTCTAATATTCATTATTAATGTTAATTGTTTGCTCATATATACTTTTATTAACATTTAATAGATACTAGTGAAATATTGTGAAATATTTTTACATTTTAGCCTTTGTGGATGAAAGGAAGAATTTAATCGTAGATTGTTAGAAACTTAGGAATATTCCAAAGTGCGATGGCGTCATTTATGGAATACATGTTCCCATTAAGTGTCCGAAAAGAGTGGTTATGAGGTTTGTTAAATTGAGAAGGGCTACGTTATGATTTTGATCGTTACTGTTGATAAAGATCAAAATTCCCTACATTGATGCTTCAAACGGAAGAGAAACTTGGCTAAATTAAACGACTCTACTTAGAATATTTAATCTCCTTTTATAACAATTTGAATTAAATCTTGATTTTACCTGGCAATGGTATTTTATTATACACTTTTTTATTCCTTTTTAATTACATATTGTTTTAGAGTGGAATGTAATTTAACATAACACGTGGCCTTATAGTGTTAATAAAGAAATAATTCTCTTAGACTGAATACTGTTGCCATTATCGAACGGGTTCACCATTTTCCTCGGTGATTTATCTGATAATTATGCCTAAGGTATATGGTTGGACGGATATTGCAGACATTCTTCTGTAGCCTGTGAAAGAATTGACGTAACTAATTTTCCAACCCTGCCACTCCGTGCGCAACTGTTGAGCTGCTGGCCTGGCAGTAAAATTACAAATTGACAAAGAAATTCATTTGTGTCCTCGAATCGCATTAAACATAATTTGTCTACTATACATTTGGTGCCTCCGCCGGTCTCAGTAGCCGCGCGGTCTAAGGCGTAGGTCTGTGGCCGCTCGCCTGCTGAGATCGTGGGTTCGAATCCGACTGGGGGCATGGATATTCGTCTGTTGTGAGTGTTGTGTGTTATGAGGTAGAGGTCTCTGCGACGAGCTGATCACTCGTCCAGAGGAGTCCTACCGAATGTGGTGCGTCATTGTGTGTGATATAGAAACCTCAAGAATGAGGAGACCATGACCCGCGTTGGGTCGCAGCGCCACAGCCAAAAAAAAAAAAGCCCGTAACATTTATTCAATTTTAGAACCTGGTCTCGATATACAGCAGATGAAAACCTATGGATTAATTCTGCCAAAGCTTTAGTTTTTATACAACCAACTTACTGGCAATTCACGTCATTTCAAAAGCATTCCAGTACGGAAAGACTGTACACGTAGTTTGAAATTGGAATGTGACCTAACGTTGTTCTTTAAAACCTTAAAGTTTTGGTGTGAGTTATGAAGAGCCATCCTCTTGCAGGGAAGGCTACATCGGTTTGAGGATTATTTGTCTTATCAACAACTGTGGGACCCTGGAGAGTTCGATGTGATTAATTTTCCAGCTGGCTGCTAATATAATGCACTTCGTTATTAGACAAACTTGTATGGTCACATTTGCAAGAAGTGACAGATGAAGAAAAAGAATCGCTTGAGGGAGCTGCATGAGAGTACGATATGATTATGAGCGATCATTCAGTAGGAGGCGTGAGGTTGAATTCCTGGCGAATAATGAATTTAAACTATCGAATCACATTAGAGATAATATGGTTAGAATGTTTTCATTTTGGTCTTACAATAAAGTTGCCAAGCGATTTCGCTCCCTTTCCTTCTCTGTTCAATCCTGGAGGTCAAACTGACGATAAGCTGGACGTTCAGCAGTTGAACGGACAGTGCAGTGCTGAGAAAAATTAGTTATGTAGAAAAGGTCCTGGCAGATTTTGTAGGCTTTGTTTATGGTATCTGTTACCAGGGTAAATAAATTGCGGGACAAGGGAATTTAATTTCTGGATTGCAGTTCAGTGCCTCACAGTGGTTGATGTCTGCTGTTATACTGTATCTTTGAGGTAATTTAATTTTTTGGACAGATAAAATTATATACAGTTATGTTAATCGTGAGTTATTCTCTTTCCTGATTATACTGTTAGGTACATACGTTCAATGTGGTCACATTTGACACCGGAACAAACTTTCCCGCTGTCAGGTGGAACTCCTTGTTAGCTGTAGCAATGATGAACATCAGACATCGCTGAAATGGGATAGGAGTTCCCACCCAGTCGCACCCGAATGCCGCGTCTCTCACACTTTCCGCCTGAAACATTTCACAGTTAACGTATTATGTCCCTCTGAACTGTGCAGCTGTACATTGAATGTACCAGCAGTCTGGCAATCTGGGTTTACTGTCAGATAGTGACGATCTACAATGTATCCCCAAAGCAGTAATTTCAAGGCTACACATCAACTCATAGGATCTGACCTATTTGTTAACATTTTGGTTAGTTTTCGTCATGTTTGGTATTTTGAAAAGATATTTAGCGTTATTTTTTGTGCCATCACATAATATTTCGTGACGATTTTGGACCCAATTCCATGTTGTGCTAACTTCCTGCTTGCAGGTTTGCTAAATCTCCCTCTGACTTTGGTGGCCTGATTTCGGGCTCAGCGATCTACTTAAAGACGGAACATGTTTTGCGACATAGCATAGGGAATAATGTATTAATATTGAACTGGCAAACAAATGTAAAATAAGAAAATAATATCGCAAATACATTGGTTTCACTTATAAAGTCGATCTTTTCAGACTAAAACAATTTAACTTAAATAAACGGCGTTTTTCTTTAAACTTCGTCTTGCGAAATTGTTGTTGGAAGCTGCATATCTTGCAATAAGATATTGACAGGTGTTTCATGTTTACTTAGACATGTCTGAAGGTAGTGTTTTAAATGTTAATCCGTTAGTCGTATTCAGTGTTTTGTGTTAATTATCTTTTTTCTAGTTGAAAGCTTCTTCTCACAGGGAGGTTTTCCCAAGAAAAAAATTGTCAAACTAAGAGCTATTGATCGTACTGAGGGGGCAAACAAATTCAGGTAGAGATCAAAGTACAGTCGCGATCACCCAAACAACTGACCACGATAGACTGGTAGATGGCTATAGACTGTTTAGCCACCTCTGCCTTCTGATATCCTAGCTGTTACGGAAACAAATCATATCTGTTTTAATTTGTTAACCACGCATTCGGTTTTGATTTAAGTGTACAAATTTTTGTTTCCTTAATCAAGGACCATGATTTTAATAATATTGTAACACAGGGATATTACTCATGGATAACATGAATATTATTTTAGCATTTCAGCAAGAATAATTACTTTTGCTTAATGGTTGTAAAACTGTTTTCGTCAAAAAAAGACGAAATTTCAGAACTACAAGTCACCAATGTTGTACAACGACAGGCTATATGTGACCGCCGGCAACATTTCTTGTTGTACCTTACGCTCTTGGTGTAGTGCCACCAACCTGCAGTGGCGATAGCCGGTTTCGAACCGCACTAGGCACAGGTGTTTAACTGTTGTAACAGCGTACGATCTGGTAAATGCTGCAGATATAACGGGATGTCGGTACCTTCACGTAGAATCGAACCTTCAGAATACCGGGTATAGTGCTGCTATCACTGAAAGTATTTTGCTTAAATGAGCGGGACTCATTCGGTAGCACCGTCTATTGTTTTGCATATTTCAGGCATTAGTTTGGAATTGAAGGATGTCGGCATTAACTATCTTCCTGCAATAAAACACACTCCGAATCTGTGTACACGTGTTACAAGGAAACATAGGTGTTATACTCGTATCTGGGATGGTGTTCCTAACCTTTGATTCCAACACTGAGTTAATACTCTTTACCTGTCCCCTTGGAGAACACAATACGTCTAAACCAATTATGCCGTAATGCCTGCCATCTTTCCTATAGCTTGTCACACCAAAACAATTTCATACCTTATTTACATGTTACTGCAGCCTGTTCCCTGGAAATCAGCTGAATATTATACTGCCAAGTTACTGCCGCGGCCATTTGTGTGTAGGCTGTCTGGCGACTGATATAGTCTCTCCTAGCAGCGGTTTTTCATTGCACTGACTGACATAGACTCCTGTGACAAGAGCTTCTGATCCTTAAAATTACGATTTCCCGTGAGTTTAAGTTGCAATTCTGCTACCTTCGCAGGTTCCTTATGAGGAAGGTCGAACTCGTTTGGGTAACTTTCCTTTTCCTTCTGCAGTTTGCGTTGCAGAGGAATAAAATCATTATGTATGAGACCATAAAATGTGTCGGATTCTGATACACCTGGTGTACAGAAGCGTAAGGTATATTTCACCATCATTATAATTGTAAACTGACAAAGAAAAAATGTTTATAATTTCGTAGTTAATGAAATATAAATTATAATGGTGATTCCGGTCTCTGGCCAAGGAGTTTAAAATCACTGAAAGCAAAATGAAATGCATATTGCTTTATTGAAATGAAAAAAATAATCATATACTTCACGACTAAAGATGAGGATATGATAAACTGTTCAAACAGAAATTTTTTATTTCTCTTCAACGATTTTTCATACCTAATCAAAATAAATGCATGATTTGCCATAAAATGCAAATTAATTTAAATATTTTCGATGATTAACATGTAGTAAATCGTCAGATAGTAACAAACCTGGTTTCATATTTTGACAAAGAGTATTTAGTGTAGAACGCCGGTTAGGGCTGAAAAATTCTCATTACTCAAATTGGGTTATAATTTCTTATTTGATTTTTGGCTCCATACGCATTATGAAAGTAATGTGCTAACAAGGTCAGCAACAATAAAAGCAGCCTTTTTGTCTTACGTGTTGTGTCAGCTGACTCCCAAACCAGCAGATCAGAAGCACGTCACAAAAGTACGCCACGTAAATTAGAACTGCTTGACTCATATCTGCATAATTTCCCCAGTTCTGTAAAAGAATATTTGTAATATCTCAAGAAGATAAAAAATGACAAACCTTATATAAGGAATAATGGCGTTTTGCAGATGTGTTTGATTTTGTGTGGGTATTTTATTTGGGTTGATAAATTTGCGAAAAGCGACTATTGTCTTCGTCATGTTTGTGTGTCGGTCTGTCCGTTCGTCTGCATGAAACAACCTACTTTCAATGGACAGATTTTTTAAGGTTTCATACTTGATTATTTTTCTAAATTCTGTTGAGAAAATTTAACTTAAATTAATATATGAAAAGAATAACAGGTAATTTACATGAAGACGTTTGTACATTTATGATAATGTCTCGCTCAATTCTTCTCACAATAAATGTTTCTACAAAGATTGTAGTGAAAACGGCAACACGCAATTCATATTCAATATTTTCAAAGAAAATCGTGCATTTATGGGATAATGTTTGAAAATATGGCTTTGCCATTCATGTCACCGATGACAATGCCGTCTTATCTTAATTACCAGTCCAACTGAGTCGTATTTTATCTTGAAAATATTTCAAATCTATTTTCAACATCACTTTGCGTGATATCCATTTCTTATTGTCCGCAGACATTCCTGAGATAAATGTTATTAATATTAAACTGTGTGTTTTCTTGCACATTCTTTTTCTCTACTTGTGTGTTAAATTCACTACGTGCAATTCTCCTTCCTTTGCAGTTGATTTTTGTTTCTGTGAAGATGTACGGTTAACCTAACACGTGATCACAAATCATGTCAAGTGTTCGGAACTACCGGCCCTATGACTGTCTGCCGATCGTAATTCAAAGTGCTTCGTATCTGAAAGAAGGCATGTGATGTACTTTTAGAAGAATTACATATTTCCGTGTAAGTAATTCCAACTCAAAAATATAGGGTAATTTACAGTGATTACACATTACGAATTTAGAGAAGTATGAATATTTTTAAGGTTTAGGGTAAGCGCAGATCAAATTCTTTCTATAAATCCTGGGCTGAAAATGTGACAGCTACTTAGTGTGACTGCTACACAAAATGACAGCTACAGAGTGTGACAGCAAAACAGTGTGACAGCTACCCAGTTTGAATGCTACATAGTGTGACAGCTACACAAAATGATAGCTGCAGAATGTGAAACCTGCACAGTGTGCCAGTTACAGATTGTGAATGCTACACAGTGTGACAGCTACACAGTGTGACTGCTACACCGTGTGACAGCTACAGAGTGTGATTGGTACAGAGTGTGACAGCTACACATTGTGACTGCTACACAGTGTGAGAGCTACACAGTGTGAATGCTACACAGTGTGGTTGCTACACAAAATGACAACTACAAATTGTGACACTTACACAGTGTGCCAGTTACACAGTGTGAATACTACACAGTGTGACAGCTACACAGGGTGACTGCTACACCGTGTGACACCTACAGAGTGTGACAGCTAGACATTGTGACTGCTATACAGTGTGAGAGCTACACAGTGTGAATGCTACACAGTGTGACTGCTACATAGTGTGACAGCTACATACTGTTACAGTTACAGAGTGTGACTGGTACACAGTGTGACAGCTACACAGTGTAATAGCTACACAGAGTGACTGCTACACAACTTCCAATATAGCTGTCTGTGGACGGCGCAATAAATTGACTGTGTGATTCAAAAATACATGAATATCAAAACTGTTTAAGTGTCCCGGACATTTTATGGAGGATAACATATATTAAATCCGGGCCAGTAATACGCCACTTAAATGCCACAAGCAATTTCTCGTCTACATCAAACGTACAGTGAATTCTACGTTCCATATTTTGTTACCCGTATTAGTTGCTCCTCTTTTATCTTACCTTGCACAAATGTGTATATATTATTTTGTACTTGTCAGCTAGTTTTTCGTAAAGTGTCTGTACCTGGAGTTGCGTTTGAGAGGATGAATATTTGATAGAACTGACGGTTGAGTGTTATATTATCTCTGTGGAGTCAGGTACAATTTAATTTGAAATATGTACTGGATACTTGATGCTCAGCAATAACTTACTTTAAATTTTTGGTTATATTTATTTATATGCGTTTTGTCTGAAATTAAAAATGTTTCTTTTTTCCAATCTATGTTTCACCCTCCTTGAAAGTCGGATAAAACATCAGACGGACATGTTAATGTTTAAGGGAAGTTGTTTTATAAGTAAAAATTGCTGAATTATGTTAAATGCTATACATTAGGGAGCTGTATGAACTCTTTATAGAACCAGTCTTGTACAGTAGTAATGAAGACAGACAGGATTATGTGAGCAATGTATAGGATTAACAAAAGTGGCATTGAAAGGGAAAGAGAATTCTGAATTGTATTGCGGATGGGAAAAGAAGAATAGGATTTCCCAGTTCAGATGGATTGTTGTTGTTTTTCATGACATGAACAAATTGCAGTATGAAAGCTAAGAATTTAGATGGACGGTGCAGGATCCTAGAGCAGGTTAAGGCATAATTAATTGTGTCACTGATGACGTTGAAGCAGAAGAAGAAGAAAAAGAATTTAATAATAATAATAATAATAATAATAATAATAATAATAATAATAATCTATTAAAATATAAATTTTGTTATGTTGTAAAAGAAATAATAAAAATATAACAGATACTGTTGCTTACAAAACAGAAAAAAATAAATAGAGTAGTTTGTAAGCAAGTACCATGTAAAAAACCCTACACCTGTGTGTATCAAGGTAATGGATGTGTGCTGCCACCACTAAGAGTGCTGTGTCACGTTTTAGGCATACGGGAATATGTACACACAAAATAAATATAATATTAGGAAAGATATGTGCTTCAAACTATGTCTCATTTCACCCAGTCTAACAGAGGCTATGCACTGCAGTTCTGAGTAATCCACAGCAATTTACGGACATTAATCGGAATTCCCTCTATAAACATGTCATCAACTTCATCATTGTAATCCGTTCATGAAATTGTTCCACCATCATTAATAGCAAGAAATAAAATCACACTGTCGTACATCTCGGGACATGGAGGCTACACTTGTTACGTGATCTCGGTGTCCCACATACGTGAAAAAGTGTACTGTTTTGTGTGGTCCAGAAGTAAACCATCCAACATCACAAAGTTAAAAATTCAGTGTCAGTAGGAAGGGACCTGGACTTATCATGTTCAACTCTTTTGCTTTCTATAAATGTAATTGTAATAATTTTTACAGTTAAAAACGTAGAATATGTTTGTGAAAGGATGGTTTACATGCTTTAATAACCTACTTTAAAAGTAAGTTCTACACATTTGCTCTTCTGTAACATTTTGCTTTAAAAATTCAGCTTTTTTTACCTTGCATCTCTCCTTACATAATTGAAATATGTGTTCCCGTTTTTGTAGTAACTTAAACTGATTCGGAATTAAGTCATAACCTTTCATGAACTGGCAGTGCAGTTAACCATTTATGCATACCGGAACGTTCAGGATGTTAAGTAGCAAGTACAGACTGTCATTAAATGGGACGGAATGTTTCTACATGTGCAGAATTTTTGGATACACTCAGAGCATCACACAGCAATAGTTTGGTGTCTGATCGCAGGCAAAAAGTGTTTTGGTGTCTGAGCACGGGCAAGAAGCTTGAGAATGTGGTTTGTTATCAAAATGACAACTGAATGATAAGTAGGCCTGCTTGTATTAAAAATTGTTGACTTGAAGCAAAAAAAAAATTCATTTGCTCTAACATTTTTCTGTGTTGGGCGCATTTGTTTGTCATTAGGTTGAAATTGAAATAATGAAGTGTTGTTAACATGCTGAAATTAAAACAACCGTCATACATATAAAGCAGAGATACGAAAATACAATTTTTAGTACGAAGAAATTTACTGCATATTTGTGTAAATGGAACTTTCAACAGGAATTGAACTTGAAGGGAACGATATTCAAATTTGTCAGTGGATTTATGTATAACATAATAACCATATTTTTTGTTTATTATAATGGAGAAACGAAACAAAAACATATTCAGAATTTTAAAATATTTGCTGATTGCATTTTTATTGAAGTGTCAATAACAAATGTATGAGACAAACAGCAACAGACAGCGTTTTGAGACTCTTACTGACCGACGTACTTGACAAACAAGTACGGCTGTCGTGTCTGTAGTACTGTTGTAACATATCTTTATGTGAAATGTTACAAGGGACATGTTACATGTCCTGTGTATTGGAACTGACTGCAATGAAAGAGGAGGTAGTTTGTGGGCATTCTAAATCTTATGATATATTTATTAACTGCAGTTGGGTTGTCACCCGGTGGCAGGACACATTTACACACAAACAATACAGAGAACAACACAAATAACAACAGAACAACACAATAACAAATAATGTGGAAGAATGCGGGCCGTGCCCCGTCTTTGCGAGTTTTACCCTGGCATTTGCCTTACAACTGAGGAAAAAGCACGGAAAAGCCTGTCAGGTTTAGAAAACCCTCAGTCAGGCTAATAAAAACCTCAGTCAGTGTACAGTATACATATTACCAAAACACCCACACATTACAAAAACCACACATACACACACACATTACAAAATAATATAAAACCACCACAGTGCAAATTAAAACAAACACAATGCAAGAAATACTCAAATGAAATAGCCACAATATAATCAAAAGCCCGCAGTATAAAGTCACCCTAATGTACATAGCGCTTTTATCCACAAGAACGTCACCGTAACACACTTCACTTCATTTAACTTCACTTTAATTTAAAATAAAATCACTTCACATAAATCACGACAGATCACCACAAATCACTACACTTCACATTACTTTACTTTTTACACTCAATCCCCACTTGAATTCCCTTGCTTGTAACTACATTCTTAACCCTCTTTCAAAATGTGTTTAGTTTACAGGGGAAGGACGCTAGTAAGCTTGCAGGTAATTGGTTCCAACTTTTAATGGTCCTATTTACGAAAGAATATTTACCAATATGTTCTTTTTTTCCTAGTCCTAATTTTCCGATTATGATCGCCTCTACTCAGATAACATGGTTTTAGAAGTCTATTAATGATTTTAGAAGTCTATACATGGTTTTAGAAGTATTAAAGAAATTCTAAGTCCTTTCTACCAATAATCTTATGACTCATTGCTAGGGCTCCATGACGTACATAGACGCATTCTGTTGCTTTATATATATATATATATATATATGTGTATATATATATATATATATATATTTGTGTGTGTGTGTGTGTATAAACACACACGTACAAAAACATAGATTTCGATGGGTTATCTTCCTGGAAAATTGAGATAGTATATTGACGCACATCTACCAGACTACAAAACGTCACATTCCATCTGTCAGTATTATCTAGTGTTACAACATGCAACAGTTTGTATACTGTACCGTAACTAGAGAAAAAGCAGCGAAGCACATTGTGGCCAGCATAATCAGAAAGTGGCCACACAGAGAGACATTCAGTACATCTTCAAGTTGCTGCATGAACCTGTGAATAAGGAGGACAGGTAGACAGAAAATATTGAACAGGTTATTTGCTACAGAACTTTTATCTTCTTAGTTTTATGAGACAGGCTATAAGTGTTTTATGTATCTGAAGTAAAGTCTGGAGGAACGTTTTCCATGATGCTTTGTGTTTTACGTTTTGGAATATCTATTATGAACGGTAAAGCAAGTACCGCTTTCCATCTCTTGTTACATTAGTATGTTATATATTTGTTTTGAACTTACTCTATAATATCCTGATGGTGTCGAATGCACGCATTTAGCTTTGTTTGCAAGTCACAGTTTGCAATTGTATGATCTTGTTTATCTTCCTGCCCGTGTCGAGGCGTGATATGTTGCTGTCTGATATACAGTATGGCCGCCTTTAGCTTATCGAACTGTGTGCAGGCAATTGCAATCAATGCGATAATCAGAGAAATGTAAACGTACACTGCACCCAGTGCTAGCAGTGTTGCGAAACACTGTAAAGAATTGAATATGTACAACATAAATGTATTTTAAAATGAGGCCATTAAAAAATTCTGAAGAAAATTATTTCACGTACATGATATCGATATGGAAACGACAAGTTTGTTTTCATATTCTTGTTTCAACTATTATCTTTTTTTCATGGAATGTAAATTCATATACATTACAGAAGTTAATTACTTTTTGATTGGACTGAATGAACGACTTTACAGATTCGGAATGAACACAGTTTTGGATATCCGTTTTATCTGTAAACTTTCACACTAAATGCGTTGGAGAAAAATTTCGAATCGCGATGTGAATACGTGAATATAAAGCAAGGAAACGACGTTGGATATATGAGAATGGAGACATACTTAGGAATTATACTGTTGGCGAAAACGATTTTTCTAAGAATAAAACGCATTAAAGTCCTCTATTACAGGGCATAAATTTTTCTTCTTATGATTTTATTTAATTTTTATAATTGCTAATTTATTTTCATTGTCTTGTGGTTTATTACGTTGCACCAGTAACTATTGTATGATGCAAATTGCCAAATGGGATGGGTATAAATTAATGAGCCGATCCCTGTGGCCGGGCAGTCTAAGGCTTGAGTCTGCGTCCGTTCGTTTGCTGCGATTGTGGTTTCGAATCCCACCGAGGACATGGATGCTTGTCTGGTGTGATTATTGAGCGCTGTCAGGTACAGCTCTCAGCGTCGGGCTGATCACTCATCCAGAGGCGTCCAACAGAGTTTAAAATGTCTGAGTGATATCTCGAAGCATCGTGAAAGGGGAGTCGATGACCGGAAAATGGACAGAAACGCCATAGGCAGAAAAAGAAAAAAATATAAGACTCGCTGAACGTAAAATAATCTGTCAATTGCATGATTGTTGTTAGCAGTTGAGTTTAATAAATCAATATAGACTACTCTATTGCAGATATATTACTTGCAATACAATTTACGTCCATTTTCTCACATCTGCCAATGTGCGTGCGATTCGATGTAGAAGTGTGGCGTGTGTGGTTT
>Ga0268261_10002920_pt1 | contig 12410 bp, 5 predicted proteins | sample TergutNc150P1_FD_190353 | JGI IMG/M metagenome (GOLD analysis project Ga0268261, IMG submission 190353) | Nasutitermes corniger P1 segment gut microbial community from laboratory colony in Florida, USA - Nc150 P1 (SPAdes) (version 2) | ecosystem: Host-associated > Arthropoda: Insects > Digestive... | reverse complement strand
TAATGTCATATATATATATATGGAGCGCATGTTCTTGATGTTTCTAGATCACACACGACGACGCACCACAGTCGGTAGGACTCCTCTGGACGAGCTGATCGCTCGTCCAGAGGAGTCCTACCAACTGTGGTGCGTCGTGTGTGATCTAGAAACATCAAGAATATGCGCTCCATATATATATGACATTAGTAGCCTAAGGATTAACCCACTATTTGTTGCATAAATCATTAAACACCTCACAAAAGCTTGTCTCTTGGGTAAAATTTAAACCCATGTTCTCATCCAATAAAGTGGAAGTGCTAACCATTCAACCACACACCATACTGAGATGATCTGTGATACTGAAGTCCTCGCATTTTTCTATTTGGTGTCAGAGGAATATTCAGAGCAACGCAGTACAACAGTTGAAGATTCAAGTCTTCTGGGATGCTGCAATGTGTCATTCGGCATCTAGTTCCTGATGTTTTGAAGGTCTGTAGTGCCTCCATCCTTAGGCTAAAGCAATTGGAAAGCCATGCCAAAAAGTTGGGTGTAACATAGGCGTTGCTGGAACCAAACGGCAAAAGAGGGCGGTGGACTAATGGGGCAGGTAGCAGGAGCCTTGGTTTCCTAGAGGGGTGCTGCTGAATGCCATTACGTCAAGGAGCTGGTCACCATCCACTAACCAACAGGGGAGCTGGGGGGTCAGCTGTGCAGTTCAGGTGGAGTTAGGGATGTGGCGTGGTGAAGATGAAATGGAGTAAAAATAAATTATTTAAATACTGATTATAAAGTGGTGAGACTAAGAAATGGGTCATAATTCGATATGCATAAAGCAAATGAGATGAGGTAGATGAGCAGACTGGGCTGTGCATCCACTGTGATGTATCCACCAACGCAATGTGAGGACCAGAATATAATACACACAGAAAAAGGCACAAAACAGGAGGTGCCCAAGGTAGGGGAAACATGGATGTTCGGTACTGACAAGGGTTGTGAGCTACTTATTCATTCAGGGGAGGCCTCCTATGCTCTAAGGGACAGAAAATGAGAAGTTTCCATACTACCAGTTTATGTTGTCAGGATGGAACTTAATCTGTCACTTCCCTAATGATCCAATGTAGTGGGATTTGTTGGAGAGGAATTTGGTGTTGTATAGTTGGGTGTGATGGTCATGGCTGAATCGATGCTGTCAGCTTGTTGGGCTGACCAAGCTTGATGTGCTGGTTTGTTTGTTAACCCTTGTCTCAACAGTCTGCCCTATATAGACCAACCAAATGCATGAGGGTTGCTGTATGCACACTAGGTGCCTTCAGTTCTGGGTTGTCCTTTACAGAAGACAGGAGGTGCGGAAAGGGATTAAACATACCTGTCAGATGCTCAGACAGACGCTAGATACAAGTTCTGTTATTGCTCATGTCATGCCTCAGAGCAATGATACCCACATTCAGGGCCAACATTAATGAACCAAGGCCCCTACCACTAATTCACACTGGACTGCCACCCCTCTCTGGCCATCTGTGACACTATTTATATGCAAACATTTTTTCTACATGACTATTCTTGGACTGCTTGACCCTGAAGATAGAGGCACTATGATCCTTCAGAATATTTGGAAATACTCACCCAAGCTTGAAGTGTCACAGCCCAGGGGACTTCAATCTTCCGCAACAATGTTACAAGAATGAAAGACCTCAAAAATCACACTTCTTACATCTACCCACAATGACAAGAAATTCTTAGTCTTTTTAAATATGAAATAGACTGTACCCATACACATCTGCTTTGATGTGAATGTACTATTAATGTATTTAACAGTGTTCTCTCAACTGAATATGTTATGAAAATACAAATATAATCATGTTCAACAATTTGAGATATTTGATAAATATTCAAGAATTGAATTGAATTCAAATACAATTTTTTTAGGATCAACTTCTCACTTTTCTGGTTTTCATGGCAATTTTGTTGACAAGACATTTGGCATATCCTTCAAATATCTTTAATTTAAACTGATGTGCACATACACTCCTTCTTCCACTCTCTAATTGTACACTTGTTTCACCATCTCACTCCCCATGCACAGCTGCTATTAAGGTTGCAACATGATCTGGCTTCATGTCAGGATATATTCCATGGCCTAAATTGGCAATGTATCTATTTTTTCCAAACTTCTTCAGCATTTCCTTTGTGAGTTGCCTCAGTTCTGCTTCAGGAGCATACAAAGCACAAGGATCAAGATTACCTTGTAAAGTGACACTGGAACCAACCTTCTGCCTGGCTTCTTCAGGATCAATTGTCCAATCAAGCCCCACAACATCATAACCACTTTCTGCCAAGTCTTGTAAAGCATAATGAGCACCTTTTGCAAAAACTGTCATTGGAATGTCTTCTAACCCCTTTGCCTTAATCTGAGATTTCACACACAATGATATTTGTTTAATATAAGGCAGAGCATAACATTTAAACAACTCTGGACCCAAATGTTCCGCACTAGATTCAAACACTTGCAGCATCTGAGCACCTGCACATGCTTGCATTACTAAATAATCAACAACTGCACTTGTCAATATATTTAGCAATTGCTTAGAAGCTTCTGGAAATTGATATAACCATGCTTTGGCTTTGGACAACGTCTTCGAACCACCGCCTTCAATCATATAACTCATTAAGGTCCAGGGAGCTCCTGAGAAACCAATTAGAGGTACTTTACCATCGAGTTTATGACGTGTTAGTGTGATTGCTTCCCCAACATAATGCAATTTTTGTGCAATGTTCGAAGTATTATCAAGTTTATGTACGTCTTCTGGAGAAATTAATGGTTCTGGTAAAACCGGTCCTACTGCAGGTCGCATCTCAACAGTCATTCCAAGGGCCTGAGGAATAACAAGAATGTCTGAAAATATTATACAAGCATCCAGGTCGAATCTTCGAATTGGTTGCAGCGATGCCTCAGCTGCAAGTTCCGGAGTCTGACATATGGTAAAAAAATCATGTTTCGAACGCAGTTCACGAAATTCTGGGAGGTACCGTCCTGCCTGACGCATTATCCAAATCGGAATTCTGTCTACCTCATCCCCTCGTGCAGCTCGTAGAATCCGATCATTCTTTAACGCTGGGAACGCCATATTTTCTAATCGCTTGCAATGATGTTCACGTAAATTCTCTCTGCGATAAACACCTTTCACGAACTGCTAAGCATTGCACGTAACACAACACAATACCTCCACTCAAAACATCATGTCATCACTCGTTGGAACCATCGATTAGAGCTCACCTGTTCATATCTCTAATCCATGACCTCAGGGAGACTGCCGTGAACACTGATCATTTATGACCTCTCACTGCTCAGCTGCTGTTGCTCCACCATGCCGCTGACATTCAAAGTATAATCCGTGGTATAAAGAGTACCCTTGAGAGACATCTCTGGCAAGAGGTTCGACTTTCCCGCCAAGGTGCGGCCCGTGCCAAGTAGTATGGACAGAGATAACTATTACGTACCATAAGGTCTGTACGGTGGAGCCTCATGAGCACAAGTAGTAATCTGTGCAAGATGATCAGGGATAGTAGGTGTGCGTGGTGGCGCGCATTTGTGGGAAGTAATAAAATGAACCCATCAAAAGAAACCTTCTTAGAGCTAATTTAAATTTTTTTACATTTCAAGATAAGGTCTTGATATTTTGAGGTAAGTGATTGGAGATTTTAATCCCTGAGTAATAGACCCCTTTTTGATATTTAGTCAATTTTATTGATGGTGGATATAAGACTTAAGGCGAGTGTTAATGGAGTGTACCTCAGAGTTAGACGTAAACTCTTTTATATTCTGAACTACAAACAGTAGTAATGACAATATGTACTGTGAGTGTAGTGGGAGAATGTTTAATTTTTTAAAATAATTCATGACATGATACTCTGTTACCAGCATTCATAATAATCCATATTGCTCTTTTCTGTAGTTTGAAAATATTATTACTGTTGGGTGAGTTACCCCAGAAGATTATGCCAAATGCAGTGATGGAATGCACATAAGAAAAATACATTGTTCTCAAGTTCTTTGTGGAGATAATAGATCTTAGAGATCTAATTATGTAACATGCTGAGTTTAGTTTAGAACTTAGCTGGTCAATGTGTGTTTTCCAGGATAGTGTGCTATCCAGAGTGAGACCCAAAAAGTTTGTACTATACGTATTATTGATAAGGTTAGCTTTATAACTAATATGTATATTGACTGCAAGTTTAGGTTTTGCTATGAATTGTATGTAGTTGGTTTTATTAAAGTTCAGTATTAACGAATTGGCTTGAAACCACTTGCTTATTTTCTCAATTACTATATTAATTTCATCTTTAAAATCTGTAAGGTTAGAGTGGGTAAAAATTATATTGTCCAATATAATCATCATATTCTCACAAAGTTACAATTATCACCTTAAACACCCATTAAATGTTTAAAATGAAGAGGGATGGAATACAAGGATATATAGGTATGAGTGGCTTACATATGAAGATACAATGATGGCAGAAAGATATAATTTTAGAGACTCTTTTGTTTCATATGTTCTTGTTACATTGTTTCAATAAAGTGGATCTAGTTCATTGTTTTGATGTATATGACATATATAATATTAATGGCTTACCATATACATTGCACATCACACAGATAATTACAAGTATTATGTATGAATAGTGATCTGAACAAAATGAATGACATACTGGGCATTCTGAATGTCAAACATAATTCTTGCAAAAATGACACAGCCACCACCAGTTTCACTTCACTACTGTGTGTCTCATCTCAAATTTATGTAACATAAAAATTCATAGTCAAATTAAAAGCCTCATGCTTTCTCTGTGGCAACAGAGCTTCTTAAACTTTCACCACACACAAACAACAAACCATATGCTGCACTGTGAAGTCATTCTATTGATTTGGCAAGAGTGCTAATCAGAAAGCATTCAAAAGCACTTGTTTGAACAGTTACCAGTATAATACAGTCATGTGTCGCTTAACGACGGGGATACGTTCTGAGAGATGCGTCGTTAGGCAATTTTGTCTTTGTGCAAACATCACAGAGTGTACTTATGCAAACCTAGATAGTACAGTATAGCCTACTACACACTTAGGCTATATGGTATAGCCTATTGCTCCTAGGCTACAAACCTGTACAGCATGTTACTGTACTGAATGCTGTAGGCAATTGTAACACAATGGTAAGTATTATAATATTATGGGACCACCATCTTATATGCAGTCTGTCATTGACAGAAATGTCATTATGCTGCACATGACTGAATATTGCAGTTAAGTGAACACAATTTGTTTGATACTTCACACTGTACAATATATTCATTAGAATGCTAATGATTGGTACTATTTGTTGACACTTCTGACAACATCTGTACTAGTTGAGTGCCATCCCATTCAGAGGCAGCAGGGAACATTACAGAATGATCATACACGCACATCACTGCTGAAGCGATTCTTAACCTATTCCATCTAATGTATCATGCCTCTTCTAATCAACCAATTTTCCTTTTTCCCACATTTCAACAGTTTATGGTTTTGAATCAAGAAGCTGAAGTAACTTTTCTATAATTAGTCCGTTGCCAGTTTTTACATTAACTGCCTTAAATGAGCATTGCAAAGTACAGGAAAAGAGATAAGGAAATTGGCTTGATGGCCATATAACATAAACAAAATGTATTTACATTAACATTACACAAAATTAAATAAGATAACAATATTAACAATTAAAAAAGTAGCGGCTCCAGGTCTATAAAACAGAGATTAACGGCCGTGGGGACCCGTTGCGCTGACCCCGTGACACCCCTCTACCCCTAAAAGTTGGCACTAACTTCGCCGACCGGCAGCAGCCGCTCTGTCGGTATAGTTCGCTCGCGGACTAAGGCCACGGAGTTATATTAACAATAATAAGTCATGATAAAGCAAAAAGTAGTAAGTCAGGGGCATAGCTTGGAAGGGGTGGGGGAGTGGTGCAGCTGCCTTGGGCAGCAGTGTCAAAAGGGGCAGCAAGGCAAAACAAACAGTTTAAATAAAAAAAAATTGATTTTCTGTGCTTTACACATTTTAAATTATTTTGTCAAGTGAAAGAACAATAAAAAAAAATTGTGATTTTTTTTAAATTTGTTATATCGGTTAGGGACAGCCATTGTGATTACTTTGCCCAAGGGGGAAAAAAAAAACTGGCTATGCCACTGGTAATAATTATTTAATTATGTTACTGTTTAACCTTTTGGCACCGGAGTTTTACATTTAAATTTTAGCACACACTGTATGTAAAATGTGAATAATACAGGAAACAAAAATGTAGCATTATGAAATAAACGGCATTTTGAAGAGAAGAACGAAGTGTGTGCAGCATGTTTGAAATACTCAGTGCTTATATATGTTGAAAAAAATTTATAAAATGGAACATCTGGAGTGTAGCGGTACGCCCGTCCTATATATAGGACGCACGGTTCTTAAGATTAAACATAATGACCAATTCTAATGACACTGTTTGTTACATGCTGCCTTGCTTGAGCACATGAATACATTGTGGCTGTGTGACTGACATCACTGTTCATGTCAGTCTGTTACACAAATCATTTTGTTTGAGAGATGCAATGCAGTGTGATGCTGCTGAGTATCATGATGGTCAGCATTCTTCTTTACTTTAAAATAGAGGGCTACTGAAATGTCAAGGGATTTAGCAACTTGAGCCTGGTTTTGCAAGCCATCATCCATATCATCAGAACTGAAGACAGGCATCGCTTTGTCTGTAAAAGTTTGCGACTCCTTATCAGGATCATGTCAGAATTTGATCGCATTTTTGCTTGGCATTTTGATGTGCACATAAATCGAAAACCGCTCGGCACATGAAGCCGTACCGCTAAGCCGTAACATGCAATAATGCAACACAGTGGTGGCTATAATGGCAATCCAACATCATAGAATTCTACCAATTTAAAGAGTACTGATGCAACAAGATTTAATCGTTCAATGAAACAATCAGCCTTAAAACAGCAGCGGTTTGACATGAAATGATTCACCCAACTGAGAAAGATTAATTCATGGAAGAATTCACTAAAGAGCAACATGTCTCCTGGATAATAATGTTTTTATTTGCCAAGACTTGTTTTGAATGTATGAGGGAGATAAAATTGGGCTAAAATAACCTACATGGTTCTCATTGTTAGGGCCAAACATTCAAGCAAGTGGACATACAAATTATTTAGAGTGCCGTCAGCGGGTAATATTCCCACTGGTGGCTAAACCAACATGACTGGTATATTTTCTCAAAACGTTTAAATTTTCAGTCTAAGATTCAGCTTCTACCATACTGACTACTGGGCTTCTGATAAATGGCATTTCATAAATACAATATGACTGTTAACCACAACTGTATCCAAATATTTCTTATTTATGACAGGAAGACAACAATTTAAAAAAACTGGTTAAGGCAGGGATTGAGACTTAGCTTTACAGGTCTATATTAAGGGCTTTCTATGGCCATAAGCAGAATTTTTCATTACAAGTACCATCCTGAATAAATACATAGGAATCTGCAGTAGTTCAGTTAAGTGGCACTTGTTGTGTGACGCTTTTTAGAACTGTAACCCCTTGTCTTGTGGATTACATTTAACTATGTACTTTTTTTTTTAAACAAGATTTGTAGTAACTGATCTTGCTTTATTTGAGATCAGGTACAAACTTCAAGCCAAAAACTATTATGTAGAATTATGGATATAGAAGGAGCACCTGAAATTAAACTTAATTTTGGACAGAGTATGACTCAGCCCAAATTATTGCCCAATTTATAAAGGAAGGCACATCACTCTTTTTCACTGGGTGCGAAAAATGGTTTGCTATCTATAATTAAGCATCAGGGAGATAATGATTCCATCGCTGGCATACTTCTGCTTTCTTGTCTTGTGATATAAAAGGACATTCATTTAAAAGTTCCAATGGAGTTTGTCCGTTCCTGTCTTTGGCCAGCAACAAATCGACTTCAAAGTTCAGTTTTGCTTCTTTGACCCAGTCAAATATTTCTTCGAATGTTCCTGTGTTACCCATCTCTACTGCCAGGTGCCCAGCAGTTCGCCCTGAAACATCTCTGACTAGCAATAGGTCTTCTTTGAGGTTCAGTTTCATTTCCCTAGCCCAATCCCACAGTTTCTTTAACACAGTCACGTGGCCTCTCCGTGCTGCCAAGTGCCAAGCAGTTCCCCTTGAGTCCTGGGAAAGTAACCAGTTATTCTTTAACTCATTTTCATTTATATGTACTTTTTTAGCCCATTCCCACAGCGTATTTAATGATTCTGCTGTGCCATTCTCTGCTGACAAATGCCAGGCAGTTTTTCCCGCCATGTCTTTCGTTAGTAAAAGCAGCCGTAATTCTTCCTTGCTTAATTCTTTGTCAGCCACATCCAGTAGTTTTTTGAATACATCAGGATAAATACTCTGTGCCGCTAGGTGCCAGATGGTTTGTTCATCTTTGTCTTTGTCTAGGAAAAGCTCCTTTAATAACTCCTTCTGTTCTTGCGGGTTTTTTATCATCTTAGTAACCCATTCATATACCTCAGGGTGGTTATTCAGTGTTCCTGAGTGCCAGGGTGTTCGTCCTCTATCATCTTTCTCTAACAAAACTGCCTTGAATTCTTGTTGGTTCAGGTTTGCCTTTTCGGCCCATTCCATTAGGGTTTGGAATACATGAGAATAGTTTTCCCATGCTGCCAGGTGCCAGATAGTTTGTCCTTCCTTATCTTTAGCTAGCAACAGATTTTTTAACTCCTGTTGACTTAGTTCAGCTTCAACCCACATCAGTAATTTTTTAATTAACCCAGGACATTTAATCCCTGCTGCCAGGTGGCAGGCTGTTTGATCATTCTTGTCTTTGGCTAACAGTAGATCATCTTTGAGGTTCACTTTTGCTTCTTTAGCCCAGTCCCATAGTTCCTCTGAAGTCTTTAAGTGACCATTCACTGCAGACAGGTGCCAAGCAGTTTGTCCCATTTCATCTTTGGTTAGGAAAAGATCATGCATAGTCTTTAAATCCTGGCCTGCTTTCAAGCTATCTAATAAATATCGAATTATATGAGTATGTCCTTCTTGTGCTGCTTGATGTAAGATTGTTTGCCCTGTATTTCCCAAGAGCTTGTGTCTTGTCCCGCCATCAACACTGTCTTTCCATAGTTCACATATTCTTTTTCCACACTGTTCTAAGATCCCATCCGACAGCTTGTCCTTCTTTAAGAATCCATCCAGAAAAGAGCGTATCACTTGATATTTTTCTTTCAGCAAAATAAATAACAAAAAATCTAATAACTCTTGTTCAGGGGTGGTTTCCATGGACAACTTGTCTGTCAAAAAATCTGCAACATAATATTCAGCAAAAGTGCGATGAATGAAGTGTGGTTTATTGTCAATGTAATATACAATACCATACCTGGCTAAATGCTGGGGTGTAAACACAGACTGACTACTATCTTTAAAATTCTTTCTACATCCATAAGAAACAACATCTGTAATGCAAGTTAATGTAAGTACCAAGTGTCACATAAATACAGTTGTTCCTTCTGATGATGGACCTGGAGAGGTCCAGAACATGAAGAGGTTATAAATAAAATTGAAGAAATACAGTGAGAATAAATTGTGCACCAAATTGGTTTCATTTACAAGACTTTTTGGAGCTAGTTGGAATATATTCTTATCACCAGATAAATCTTTAATCGCTGTTGGTAGATGAATGTGGATCTTAATTCCTGAGTAATCAACACCATTTTGGTATACTGTCAAGTTTGCTGTAGGTGCGTACAGATTGGAAGTTTGTCTTGTATTGTTTTTATGTACCCGTGAGTTAGACAGAAATTGGTCTTTATTTTTAGTAACAAATAAAAGTATTGAGGCTATATATTTGGATTGAATTGGAAGGATATTTAATTCCTTGAATGGCTGCTGACAAGAGGCATTCTTACTTGAATTCGTAATTATTCTTTTCTGAATTTTAAATATTTCTTCACTATGAGATAAATTTCCCCAGAATATAATTTCATAAGATATAACTGAGTGAACATACAAAAAATATGCACTTCTCAGTACATCTACGGACATAAATTACTTAATCGATCCGATGGCATAACAAGACTTATTCAGTCTAGATGTCAGTTCACCAATATGACACTTCCAAGTCAAGGAAGTGTCGATAGTCAGTCCTGAAAATTTTAAACTTTGAGTAGTAGCAATTTTTCTGTCACAGAATGATACTTGAATATTCAATTCATAATCTGAACCATTCCAGCTGATCTGCTCACACTCCTGCCCTAAATGTTCAATTGTCAACGTAATTATGCTGGTCCTATCCAAAGTCCCAAATTTCTCTGTAGTTTTCCAACTGACTGGATAAAAAGACAAGAGCAACCACAATGACCAATGACCTGCAGTTTATTTAATTACACTATTTTCACTAGACAGACTATTGCAGAAATGAATATAGCATATATCTGAGTAACCATTTGAAAGTACTATGCTAACATTTCCTGAGAATAGGCATAAAAGTTCAACATTTACGAGCAGAATAGCCTGGAAGAGTTTCAAATCACACATTTCCCATAGAACTCCTACATCATCCTGCTTTGTACCAACAGGTGTGATACATACCTTTAGGTCAGAACATCCTCGCAGATACAAGACATGGCGTGGGGAAATTCCTGCACACTCCAGGTAACTCGCACTTCATGCATGCCTTCTCAGGACTGTCAACAAACAGTAATAATCATATAATGCCACATACAATTATAAATTATGCAAATAAACACAGCTGAGCTGGGTTCAAGTCAACCATTTGCTCCGCAACCCAATTTCGAACTTCCCCTCTGTACATATCAGCAGCAATCTGAATACAGAGAGAGGAATTACAGACAAAACAGTAGTGATAACTGACAGGGGTAGAGGAAGGAATTACCCAAGCAGACAGGCAGGGAAGAAACTATGTTCGGTCAATCTTTTCCCTGACCCAACATTAGTGTCTCTAAGAAATTTGAACACATACATAGCAAGGCACAATGATAAAAACAGTTTTGTTCTAAATGTACTAACAAATAAGCGTGAAAATTCATTTCGGCTAAATTTTAAATTTCCAAATAACACAGGTCTACCCATGACTGTGGTCTGACAGTATGGGCAGTTTATTAAAACCAACTTTTACGCACTATACTGGGTATGTTAAATCACATACTAATTTTCACTATGTGTTGTGGCATCCATTAATACCATCTTAAGGGAATTCAGTGTTACTGTAGTTTATTCCTTGCACATCCAAATGGTGATTTCATGTAATTGACTTCGGGCACTAAAACCACTTGATATCAGTCTGTTATATGCATGCAATTTAAAGCTCACAGATGCACTTATGTGCATATAACAGATGGAATATCAAGTGGTTTTAGTGTCTGAAGTTAATTACAAGAAGGATGAACTCCCATTAGAGGGCATCAAAGGATGTCAAAACAGAGGGGAAAGAAAATTAATATGATATGATATATTTAACTGCAATTGGGTAGCCACCCAGTGGAAATAGTACAGTACACATTTACACACAAACAATGCAGAGAACAACACAAAACCAACAGTACATAGAACAACACAAAAATTAGGGAGAGTGCGGACCGTGCCCCTTCTTTGTGTGTTTTACCCTGGCATTTACCTTACAACTGAGAAAAAAACAAGGAAAAACCTCAGTCAGGGTAGCCATACATAAACATACAATAAGAATACATAGTCATAACAATAAAAATACATAAATTACATTATTAAACAGGAATAAAACCATATATACATTGATAAAAAATGGAACCTAAGGAACATGAACAATGATGTATGTGATCTAATATAGATAATATGGTGCATAAAGGCTGGTTTTAATAAATAATATTATTGAACGTGACGAATGGTATGTACAATATCAAGATGACACACGCCTTTATTACTGTGGCTTTTTATGGTTGATATGCAGTGATGTGTGAAGGGATTCTTAACCCAAAGCCTGAATCAAGCTGCCTGTGCATGATATGGAACTGGGACAGTGAGTGATTGTGTCCTCCTTTCTAGTCCAAATTGAATCACGCTCTTCACCACTTGCAATGATGCCTGTCCTGCTATCTAAAAAAATAGTAACAATTTATTAATATTATTATTCTTTAATCAATCCAAACAGTCATAGTGAGATCTAGACACATCAAGTACTTTGTAAGTATAAAATGTAACAACAATATCATACAGTAACCAATTGTTATAAAACAAAGCTAATTTAAAACATACATCTCTATATTCACTTCATGTTATTAATAATATCTTTATTACAATTTGTACATATACAACATTAGATATTATTATCATTTTATATAGTCCAAGCTTCTATAGCATCAAATCGGTA
>Ga0268261_10002919_pt1 | contig 12411 bp, 10 predicted proteins | sample TergutNc150P1_FD_190353 | JGI IMG/M metagenome (GOLD analysis project Ga0268261, IMG submission 190353) | Nasutitermes corniger P1 segment gut microbial community from laboratory colony in Florida, USA - Nc150 P1 (SPAdes) (version 2) | ecosystem: Host-associated > Arthropoda: Insects >... | reverse complement strand
ATATATATATATATATATATATATATATGACATTAGTCGCCTAAAGGTTAATGATTTAACCCTTATCCTGCTAACATGGAGAAAATGATGAGCTAATAATGCCAGCAAATAGCAGATGGGATTTAATTCGGGGTTTAAAGGGTTAATAAAAAAAAAGAAGACACAAGTCCATTACAGTATTTATTTGAATACTTTAATCAGCCATTTAAAGATATAAGTTGGCCTTACACCTCCTCAAAAGAAATAAACAAAATAATAAATTCATTGAAAAATAAGAATTTCAGTGGGTATGATGAGATTGCAACAAAAATCATAAAAATAAGTAAACCTTTCATAATCTCTCCCATAATAAATATATGTAACAAAATGCTTGCCCAAGGTATTTACCCTGAAAGATTGAAATTCTCATCAATTAGACCATTCTACAAAAGTGGAGATAAATCTTCTCCATCTAATTATAGCCCCATCTCCTTATAGCCTGCATTTTCAAAAATTTTTGAAAAAGTCATATACAAAAGACTATTTGATGATTTTAATAATAATGCTATATTGAACGAACACCCGAACACCAATATGGATTTCGAAGCACAGTATTAACGGAAAATGCTTCCTATATATTACTAAATGAAATACTAACAGCAATGAACTGCAAACAGATGGTGGGAGGAATATTTTGTGATCTCCACAAAGCATTTGACTGTATTAATCATGCTGTGTTATTAGAGAAGTTGAAATTCTATGGAGTATCAGGAAAATTTTACAATTTAGTAAAATCATACTTAGATGAAAGATACCAAACAGTAATTATAAGTTACAATAATGGTATTGAATCCACTTGGGAAAAAATAAAACAAGGGGTACCACAGGGATCAATCTTTTCCCTTGTTTATATAAATGTCTTACCAAAACTGGCACCTACTGGAACTAAAATCCTTTTGTACACTGATGGCACTAGTATAATAGTAACTAGTCCAAATTTGGAAAATTATGAAAAACAAAGTAACAGAATATTTAGGGGTATTAATTATTGGTTCAAATTAAATCAATTAGTGTTAAATTATAATAAAACACATTACTTACAATTTAATACAAAAATAGTAGGGAGTATGTTTTGAAACTTAACTATCAGGGAAACTATGTCTAAAGTTCACCACATACACAATTCTTAGGTTTGATCATTGATGGTTCCTTCTCATGGAAAGCTCATATAGACCAAATGATGTCCAAACTAAATACAGCGTGTTTTGTAATCTGATCGTTACAAGCTATAATGTCTACTGAAACTTTAAGAATGGTTTATTTTGCATACGTACATTCAATTATGAGTTACGGAATAATTTTTTGGGGAAATCAACCATACAGTGAGAAGATTTTCAAAATTCAAAAAAGGGTGATCAGAATTATCACAAATTCAAGAATGAGAGACTCCTGTAGGGAAGTGTTTCAAAGATTAGAAATATTACCCCTATACTCACAATATATTTTCTCTCTATCAATATTCGTGATAAAAAACAAACATCTATATAATACAAATAATCAGATCCGCAGTGTCCACACAAGATAGTCAGATCCACAGTGTCCACACACGATTTAAAACTAATTTACATCCACCTATAGCTAATTTAACAAAGTTTCAAAAGGGAGTGTACTACTCAGGAATCAAAATTTTTAACAACCTTCCTCATGGTGTCAAAGACTTAGCTAATGAGATAACATTATTTCAGAATGCCTTAAAGAGGTTTTTACTTACAAATTCCTTTTATAATAGTGAAGAATATTTTAATTATCAGAGATAATCTAGAAAACTGATAGTAAATTGAAAGCACATTACTGCCACTGGATATCTAGATGTTGCTGGTTTTAGGTGTTTTATTAATTGTATTTTATTAGTTATAATTAAGAGTCTTCTCTGTGTATTTGTCATTATATAGTATGTATGTGACTATGTCTATATCCATAGGATTGTATCCTAACTTGGATTTATGGAATGCAAATAAATTACATTACATTACATTACATTATAATGCTTTATCAATTACAGAGGTTATTTAGTGTTTTCTAGTGCAGCAAATCCGTATACATGATTCATATGTCATCTGACAGCAATTATTTGACACTTCATGCTGCTGCTCTACCATGCATGTGGGCACTGGTTTGAATGGGTTATGTTTATGTGATAAACAAAGCAACAGGAGGCAGCAATTGTTAGTTGTCAGATACTATAATGACCCTGTAGTATAAATATTAAGCTTAATTAACTTCATGATGTCTGTAGTACTATGTAGCACACATTAAAGACGTTATGAAATATATGCATAGGGTTGCACTTCTGGTGCATTTGGTAAGTTTTGTTTCATTTCCTGGAAAACCATAGAATTTATAGAAAAATGTGTTGGCCATAGAATATCTATGCTGTTTTTCTCCTGTTTGTCTGCACCATTTTTGGCCATGATAAATATTTAGTGAAGTATGCTGTGTGCATGCAAAACTGTTGTGTAAATCTTCACATAAAGTGTCCAGTATTGTTGTCTAATTTTAACCAAAATTTTATTACATTCTTTACTTTTGTCCGATTTTAAGCAAGATTTGAATGTGTTAACGTATGTTTTACACAAATTCCTCATTGTAAAATTAATAAAAGTCTGTCAGTTCTAGAATTGTTACATATGGATGGATAGACAAACACAGAGGTGTGGTAAACCTCATAGGCTCATTGTTGGTACTTTTGTTATCAGTGTACTGGAAACGTATAGTTATAACATGTGTCAGTGAGATGTGCGTAATGAAAAAAGAGGCAAAGACAAAATTGGAATTTAAGTATGAAGGGGTGTAAGGAAAATACCTGAAAATATTAAAAATAAAATTATGTGAAATCAGAGTGGGCTTATAGGTAAGCTTGTATTACTCATTTTATGAATAAAGAAACAATCAGAAGATTTATGAATCGTACACATGGTATGGAAGCAACTACAGGACACAAAAGTGCAAGACTTTAACAATGACTGATTGAAATGTCTTAATTGTTTTAGTGTTTCTGTTTTCCAGAACTGTTAAAATTCTTGTATTTTAACAGGGCAATAGCACATGGACAGCAGTGCTCCGCATAATGCGTGTCACTGTTGAGGATGTAGAGAGGAGGTATGAATTGACAGCACGAAATGAAGTGGGTGCAGAGAGATACACAGTGAGGATTTCCACCAGCACAGAACCACAAGGTACAAGACATAGACTCCTGATACCAGATTCTTTGTTATAATATATAACTATTAGACATTAATGGGTTTGTTAGCTTGTTAGTAATGAGAAACTTATTGGCTTGTGGGTATACTAACTATAATTGTGTCAAGTCTTTAACAGAATTTAATTGTAATTCTGTCTCCCCTGTGACTAAATTCACTTAATGTACCCTACTCACTATGTTACAGTAAGCTAATAATATAAATTATTTATTGAATCTGGTTTTTCTGTGATAAGTGTTTGCCCATTGAAATGAGAAAAGAGAAAAGTGTTATGCATAATGACATACTCAGGTGGTGTGTTATTGTATAGTATCGATGGCATGAGAGTGAAATATGATTATAAAGCATTGGTGGAATGATAATGATAAGAAAACTGAAATATACAGAGAAAACCCTACCTCAGTGCCACTTTATCCACCACAGATCTTACATGGACTGGCCTGAGATTTGTTATGGGCAAAGTTTGAGAAATACTGAGTCTTTGCAAAGTTGTTTAGTGTCAGAGTCTATGTGGAACTATATTATAACACTGGAAAGACATGAATATAAAGTGTGCTGCGCTAGAAAACAGTCTTAGTTTCCTGCGAAACTTGTAAAGAACTAAACTGATATGTACACTTCAACTGCGTGGCAGTAGTTGACCAGCAAGGCATTGTTGTTTGAGGCTGAAAGCACTGCTGTACTTTAACAACCACCTCTAGGCTGGGTTACATAACCAGCACAACCTTCGAAGTTCTCTGTTTCTTTTGTAAGTAAACAAAAGTTTGGCAGTATATGTATAGAGTCATCCTAGACCATTCAGTATTTACTTAGCTGATCAAGAACTTCTCGGTATTTGTACTAACAGATGCTTATCACATTGTACTGCTGTTAGACTATCTTTAATCATTTCAAATCAGTTCACATCTTAAATCAACACATTCCTGTGATATCTGTCTTAACACCTTGCTGACCGGATGGTCTTTTAATTAAATACCCCCAGTTCCTGGACGTTTTAAATACTTGGAATGTTCAACCCCATAACTTATTCTTACTAACAGTTTGACACTGTAGGTTATGCTTCTGAACCCCACACTGCAGAAACTGCATGTAGATAGTCTAGTAGTTCGTCACTGAATGGTATTTTTTTAAACAAGACCCTTTGTGATGCGGAACAGCGCAGAATTTACAAATGTATCTAGTTTCACCTCGCTTCTCATATGCAGCACACACTTTACACTCTCTTGCAGGATATGTCTTTCTTTTTTCCATCCCCACCAGCAACAATTTTTTCAAGTTTGTGTGTTCTCAAATCCCCAGAGAGTTTGCCTGGCGGGTCCTGTTTAGGCCCCCTTGGTGTTGTTTGCTTCTCCGACAGTTGAAGGTCATCAGAACTAGACGCACTTCGATTCTGGACTTCTGATATCCAAGACCTTCCTACCTAGTGCAGGAAGTTCTTGTACTTTCCTTTTTTTATTTGTATTTAGTGTCCTGTACACAAAAAAATGCATTGAAGAGCACACAGTTTAGCAGATACAGTACCACCTTTTTTGACCATTTTAGAGTTGTTCTCAGAACTGAGTAAAAACTGAGGTACTGGTCTGCCCTGTCTACGCCCTTCATGAATATATTGTACTGGAAAACAACATAAGGCTTCTTTATTTCCATGTTTGTTTTCCTGTCTTTCCACACTGTGTTTACAGTTGTTGCCTCATGGATCGTATTTGCACAAGTCTTTTGTCCTTCCACACTTGCGCCATTATGTCACCATTCCTCTGGAACACTGACTGCCCTTTTTTCAAGCACTTACCTTCTCCTTCTAGGTCACGTGGAATGCTCCTGTTAGCCCTCATAGTGCCACAGACTCTCACATTTCTGTCTAGTAATGTTTGAGCTAATCTCACACTGTTATAAAAATTGTCTTGATAGATGCAATGATTTTGACCCAAGTTTCTGTCTAAAAGTGATAACACTATGTCCTCCAACTTCTTTCCCTCAGCTGAGTATACATCCATGTTGCAGATATAACCTGGTACAGCCTCACACACCATTCTGACCAGCACTCCATATTTTGTTATTTTCCCTGGATTATATGTCCTAAATTTCAGGTGACCCCGCCATGGGGTCATGGCTTCATCAAGTGACATTTCTTGTTTTGGGCTTTATACTGACCTCAGTTTCTGTACAATATATTCATACATGGGCCAAATTTTGAATAACCACCCTGAATCCTGTGTTTGCTGGCTGTTGTCACTAAAATACCAGGCCTGCAAAATGGATTCAAAATGGTTCCTACTCATAGTGCGAGGAAAAATGGGTGTGGAAATTGTGGGGTCAATGGGCCATTAGTTTCTTATATTTTCCCTTCTGACTTATCCCATCAAAATTATTAGTCCCAAAAACTCTCTCATTTCTTCAGGTGTGATACTGGACCACTTTAGTGTTTTAGGTGAGACTTTCCATTTTTCTGCATTTTGAATAGATAAAGGTTAGACTGTTCAGTAAGTAACAGTATAAGATCGTCACCATTATTGAACTCATGACTTCAACAACAGACTCAGGGTTATCAGTTACTATGTTCAGACCTGTGGTTCCAAGGAGATGCTCATTGCTTGGTTTTTATTAGTTTTACGCCACACATCACTTGTTTTATCATCAGAGTTCTCCGGTTCACTAATTTCTTCCTCTTTAGTACTTGTTTCACTGTCGGCAGAAGATCGCAATTGTTTACATGGACTAGTTGTGGGGACATCACTGTCACTGTCCAAACTTTCATTGTCACTATAGTCAGAGACATCAGATCGTGAATCCACATATAACTCACACAAAATATCATCCTCTGGCAGAACATTTCTACACAAAGCCATGATTACAACTGAAGGAAAACAGTTTTCCTTGTTGCAATCTTATGGTTCTAAAAATATGAGGTCGTGAATGATCTGTTTGTTTGTAACTTGAGACCCAAGCAACCTGCATCAAGCTTTCGATAAGCTTGAAGCGATAAAGGAGCCAGACCAGCTGACAAATGCATATGCAGGAAGTCATGTAAGAAAACATAGAAAGACATGTCCCAACAACATTGCATGGGATTGCAGTCACGTCTTTCTATGTGGCCCCAATGGCAAGATATTAATGTTATCGTGTCATCAATAACATGCTGTCTGAAGGGATCACATCCCCTGCTACATATTCTGCCAGTATCATCCTTATGAATTTACATGTTCTTAACTAAATTGCATGAAGCATAAAATATCTATGGAGAATTGCCTGGACATACATTAAGCACTTGTGGCCCATTTCTAAACTTTTATTAAACCCCACTCAGTTTAATTTAGTAATGAAGAATAATAAATATTACTAGGGAAAGGTAATAAATTGCTCAGTGACAGAAATCATACAGGATAATAAAAGAGAAAATGTAAGTAGACAAATATTTATAGGCTGGTGTATCAGTAAGACAAAAAGGCAGCTCCTTCTATGACCTATTATACTGCTGTTTACACACTTTTACTGCTTGTTGCTGCAGTCTCTCCTCATGTCTTTAACACCTACAATACAACAGTCACCAGACAGCAGTGGGCTTACTGTTCCAGTTTTTGGAAATTTTAACGGTTATTAACTAACTGACCAACTTTCTGTATTGGACTTGTAGCCTGATTGTGGACAGCAAGAAATCTGCATTGAATTTGGGAGGGTTGTCGAAATATTTGAAAGTGGCAATTTAGAAAACAAAGAAGAATTCGGGAGTATAATACTAAAAATGGTTCTTAGGGAATGATTTATGAGCTGATGAACTGAGTATATTTTAATTTTCATGTTTAATGGCTATTTTTACTTTGGATTTTCTTATCAGGGATTTGATTATCTGTCATTTGATCTGTCAATTCATGCTTTCTAAAATGCATTTTTTCCATTTCTGTTAACATGTAGGAATTCCTTAAATTAATGTTTACATTTTAAACAGAATCACTGGAGCTTGGAACTGGCCCCATCATTGGGATTGTTGTGGCAATTCTGGCGCTGCTCATCATCATCTTCATGGTGATCTTTGCTCGAGCAACAGGTCGATGGTGTTTCTCAGGTAGGTATTCTTCTGTAGTTGCATTTTTAGTTACAGACTATCTCAGTGTTTACAGGTCACTGTGGCATTGTTGCCAACTCTGAATTTTACCAGTTTGGAATCAAAGAGCAGAAATGTTAGGCTTAGCCTGTTGACATGTCATAATAATTTGTAAAATAATGAAGTGAAAGCTTTTGAAAATATATACCTATATTTTTTTTGTTAAGGCTTTCTTTATATGTTGATTATTATTAGCATTATTAGATCTCTCTTTGGTGCCTAGAATGTGGTGACAGACGGTGGGTGTTTATCAGCAGTAGAATGTTAAACATTTATCGTTTTCACATATATGTATATAAAATTAACTTCTGTAAGTAGTAAACTTGAACACAAACTATATTGATTGTGGTTTCTATATCCATAGTGCCTTCAAATCTGTGATTCTTCAGTCCCCTGGTGTGTACTGAAAGAGATGTGTAAAAATAGATTATTTATGAGCCAGCTTTGCTTTAAGACAGATTCAGAAAAACACATTGATAATAGTGTTGCTGCATTAGTGGATGAAATTGTTTGATTTTGTAGTCTACCAGTTGCATAGTTACACTCTTTCAGTAATATACAATCGAAGTATGTGTCTGGAAGGTTAGAGAGAGAGACAGTAAAGAGGATATGCTAAGGGCAGAGTATAGTTTTAGATGGAGATTTACCTGACATTAATGTATTCTGGTATGTGCATCCATGCAGTGTTGTAGATAAGTGCTGATGTTTTGGAGGAACCTACAGTGCTTGCATGTTCAGGGTAGAGTAATAAACAATGCTGGGTAAAATGTTTAGTGATGTCATATATGGAGGCTTATTGTTTGTGGTCACCACCATGGGATTATGATATCTTGCAGGATTAACGTGCTATGAATTTTATAGGAAGGGGTTACACAGAGTGGTGAAAGTAGTGTACTGTAACATTACACCTTGTCATTCAGTAATCAGAAGGTGGCAACACTGTTACATGGAACTGAGAGTATCTGTTTTTGATGCTTTGTTTACAGAAAGAAAAGTCCCATTCAAACCTCATTTTTTGGAATTACTTAATTTTCAGCCTGATTTGCTTTGTCCTGCTATGCCAATAATTTTAATTTTATGTACCCCGCGTGATCCTGTAACTGCAGTATTCTTGTGCCTGTACACTTCTCAACCGAATAATATTATTGGGTGCCATAATGTAGCAGATGTTGCAAAGTGCTGAAGAATGCATGTTGTCATACATATCACAACAAAATTTAATAGCATTAACTGGGGAGTTTTTTTTTTTTTTTTTTTTTTTTTTTTTTTTTTTTTTTTTTTTTTTTTTTTTTTTTTTTTGCCTTTGGGTATTTCAGTTTAATTTGCCAAACAGGTCTTCCATTACTGTAGTTGCAGTTATGAATGTATGTATGTATTATATGAAAAACTTTACTTCTTGTATTCTGTATATGTCTGTATTTTCCCTGGTGTGAATGTTATTTTGAATACATTTCCTCTCTTGTATACCTTGGAATGTTCCCTGAGTAGCATTTAAATCCTATAAGAGTCCTTTAGTTGCTGGAGAGAAAAGCCCAGTGTTGACTGTACAGATGGGTCTACAAGTAACTGGTAGTGAGCATGAAGGAGAATGCATATACATTTACACATTATACCTATGCTTTGACTAGTTTGTACATATACCATACTTATGTTTGCATATTTTTACTGTGGCCTTCTGAATTATGATTGCATGTTGCAGTAGAGGAGTTTCATACCACCACTAAGGAGGAACGCACTGGCTCCATTCATGCAGATGGAGGAAAGTATGTTCCTCCAATATGGTGGTACTAATCTACTATACTAAAACACTACATCTTATCCTGGAAGGCCATAATATGAATCTTTACAATTGTCAAAACTACATATTTTATGCAAGTTATCAGCCTTTCAAATCAGTGGAGGTGAGGTCTCTTTTCTTCTGGGATGTGACACTGTGTCACTGGGTAGGAGGTTCCCGTTTCCACGTGATGCATTGGTCGCATCATCTAGAATCAAAATGCCCAACAAGACTGTAATTGTCTCCTTTGACATGTGGACCATTAAAGGTGAGGCTACAGCATCATCCTGAAACATCAGGTATCAATTACCCAGTAATACAACAACACATCCCAGAAGAATGGGCACTTCAGATTTTATGTCTACTTAGTTTTATGACTCTTACTGCTGTCTTTAGTTATTCACTGAACTTGAAATTGAGTAATACAATAATTATAAGTTTATATCTTTCAAGTATCTTGGTTGCAAAAACTGTCTTGAAGACTATACTGAGATGAAACTTGTATTTGACATTTCCCAGTATCTTATTAACTCTTTCATGACCAATCAGACATATATGTCCCACTTACAAAGAGTCTTTTCAAGTCCGCTGGGATAACAGTATCCCAGTGGACTTGAAAAGACTCTTTGTAAGTGGGACATACATGTCCCGCTGGTCACGAAAAGGTTAAAATACAAACATTTTGGAAGGTGGCTCAGCTTCTTTTATGAGGTAAAGTATAAAAATTGCTACACCTGCTGTTGGGTCTGTTGGTTGGAACAAATGTTTGTCCTGGATTGGCCCATTTTGACTGACCAATTGCTTCATTAGCTATTTATAATGGTGCTCTATCAGTGCCACTTTTTAACATCAAGTGATATTTTATGATAATTATGAATGCTGATTTCATCGAGATTGAAAAAGAACTAGTCAAGACCTTGTCCAACATTTGCATAAAAATACTGATGAAAATGACGATATTGTTGGAGTGGAAGTAAATTTTACAGGCGCAAATTGGAATTTAGACAACTGCAGACAAGAAAATTTGCCCAGAGGGTGAACTTATTCATGCATTGAGAATTATGTGGGAATACAAGAGTTATACCTACTTTTATAATAATATGCAAAATGTGTTCATTATATGATTTCTTTATTCTTACTCTTTAAGTTGTCTTTTGTTATTACTGGCTTGTTATTCTGAATTTTTATCGCATTTAAAAAGTTTTATTTAGTGCATTTGAACTTAATTTTTAATTTTAGGCCATTTTTTAGGCAGGACACTGCATGCTCATCTGTTTTATGCGCAGTAACATTAATTTTGCTGTAATTTGTTATTTGGAATTGGATGGCATGCACTACCACTTTATAGTTTTGAGTGTATTCGTACAAGTACTGACTTGACAATTGTTTCACATGGTTTAATGTTCAATGAGCTAAACATTTTATGTTTTTTAGTTATACTTCATATAATGTGTTGATTTTCATATAATCATGAAATATTTATAAATATGTTTTGGGACCTTTTCTTTCATAAACAAGGTATTAAACAAATGCAGTTAGATAAATCTATATATATATATATATATATATATATATATATATATATATATATATATAATGAAACAGTATGACACATGGCAAAGGGCAACCTTAATTTAGTAAGGTTTCACAGTTTTGCAGTAAACAATTGCTGCAAATACTTTAGGGCAGTGAGGTTTGTCAAAGGTGACCTAAAAATTCAACTGTGATACGACTTATCATCTGATAGGATTTTATAGTCAGAGTTTTTTTACATATAAGTAAATTGTATTTAGGGAATTTTGTCCTGTATGTACAGATAATATAAATGCAACATATCTTTTTTTGTGTGTTTAATATAGAATTTCTTTTATACACACTTCATATTCAGGTGAGAGAATGTGTCGAATATTTCAAATGCATTTATTATCTTTTATGGGAAACAGGATGGCCCAACCAATTAATCACCACAGGCCAGATGCCTGATTTGTACTATGTAATGGTCTCACAAAGATTTTACAGATACTTGAAAATGTGATGAATTGTATTATCAGTTGTTAACTGGATTTGAAGTAAATATTGTGAGGAAGTGGTTGTTTCAAGGAGGGAACTGTGTTCAGAATAGATTAATTTTTGCTTACTTTAGATGTTTATATAGAGGCTAATTAAGGGTTTTGAAATGTGAGATGATATTAGTACTGCATGCCTTAGAGCAGTGCTGGTCAACATGGAAAAGATTTGTGGCCCTCAGACACCTGGATAGTTTCAGTAATACAATTAAAATATATATATATATATATATATATATATATATATATATATATATATAATGGGTCTACAAAAACTAGTACAGCAGCTTTAATAAATAGCAATAAAATAAATGTGTTTGCCAATAAGGCCATTCTAGTTACAAGTAATTCAATTCCCCCTCCCCTCGATACATGTATTTTACAACTGCAGCCTATGGGCGAGTCCTTAAGAATTGTGTGGCCCTCCAGTGGGTTGAAGTTGGCCAGCCCTGCCACAGGGGACGGTGCTGCATCTGTTAATGAAAACATGCAGATAATTCAATGGAAAAATATAGATAAAACATACCCAGTTTATTCAAGGGAAATATCTATAATTTGTCAGATTTCCATTGAGAATATTACCCTGATAAAAGGCATTGCTTCATTGCAACAGATTTCTGGAAAACTCCAAAATATATGAGACAAACCTGATGCAAACTATGTAGACAACTTCAGTTTTGTTCCTAGAGAAAGCTTGGAATAAATATTTTTCCATTCTTTAAAGTCACAATTCTCAGCCTGTTTCAGAAGTTTTTCTACTTAATTATTTTGTGCCATCAATCTTAAAAGGTATGGGCATTAGTGAATTTTTGTTTGAACAAGTCCTTCTTAACTTAGCTGTTTTAAGAATATTGATAATGTGACCTGATAAGAATTTGCAAGGAGAACATGTGTAAGGTCACTGTCTGCAGGAATATGTTGCTGTTTAATTTGGTAGTGAGGTACCAATGTTTTGGAGGCATATGCTGCCTCCCTTGGTCCAGCCCTTAAATTACTCCTTGCATGGTCACTGTTACTACAGTCAGTTTTGCCAGTATCTCATTTTTACTTTTATTCCTGGTAGAAGCAAGAGATTTGTCTCTTTACCAAAATGTTTAGAGCAGCTCTCAGGCCCAACCAGCCTCCTATTTAACCCTTAGGCGACTAATGTCATGTATATATATATATATATGGAGCACCCATTCTTGATGTTTCTAGATCACACACAACGACGCAGCACAGTCAGTAGGA
>Ga0268261_10002918_pt1 | contig 12414 bp, 3 predicted proteins | sample TergutNc150P1_FD_190353 | JGI IMG/M metagenome (GOLD analysis project Ga0268261, IMG submission 190353) | Nasutitermes corniger P1 segment gut microbial community from laboratory colony in Florida, USA - Nc150 P1 (SPAdes) (version 2) | ecosystem: Host-associated > Arthropoda: Insects > Digestive... | reverse complement strand
GTCTCTGCGACGAGCTGATCACTCGTCCAGAGGAGTCCTACCGACTGTGCTGCGTCGTTGTGTGTGATCTAGAAACATCAAGAATGGGTGCTCCATATATATATGACATTAGTCGCCTAAGGGTTAATATATTGCAGAACAGAAAATTTCTTGTTTTTTATGCATCCAATTTTTTGGTCTGGTAACATAGTGTTAGTGAAGACCAGAGCATTTGTCATTGACAGGTAGTTGTTTAAATTTCTTGTCCAAATGTGAAACTTAAATATGGCTCCTTGTAAAGTCACATGCAGAAATAAATCATTACATCTTCTTTACTGGGAGGGTGTCTGGATTATCACTCATTTCTTCATATCAATCATTCATCTTTCATTGACTTAAAAGACTGTTATATATTCAAAAGAAAACCGTCCTTGCTACTTGAAAAACTAAGATAAACTAACTACAAGAATGTTTCATAGGCCTCAGTCACTCAGAAAATAAGAAGACTAGCCTTTTATGACACTGACTTGACACTGTTTGTGCATAAGAAAAATACACACTTTATAGGGGACTTGCTACTATATCCTTGCAAAATGTTGGAAAGTGAACAATTCACAGACAGAATTCATAGTCTTTAATATGGGCACTGAATTTAAACATAGCTGTAATAAGAATAATGACCATATATTCATGTGATGTTACAGAATAGGAAGTGTAAGTATTGTAAAAACAGAATACTAGGTACAATCTTTAGCCTTATATTCAAAGTAAGGTGACCAACACCTCTGGCCTTCAGTTTCTTGTTTTCTTCAGACCCCACTCTTATGTTCTATCTCCATTGCACACAAACATTTTCATTCTGACGTAGTACGAGTATGCTGAAGGTAGAATTTTTTAATTCACTGAAACCCTTGAAAAGGGTAGAAATAGTTTTGATATTTTCTACATCTTCAAGACCCAGTGTTTGAAATCTGTGTAAGAAGACATGGCTGCCAGTAAGAATCTGAAGAATGCACAGAAACTCCAGAGGCTACCGATGTTCCTTCTCTTCAGTAGGGTACGTGATGTAGTATGAAGGACTCTGATAAAAAGGTTGCCTTCCCATTGTTGAATATGGAGGTCGTGGGGACACTGATGTAGGTGGCATAAGCTTTGGAGGTAGAGTTGCAGCATACCCGGGTCCAATGGGTGCCATATACATAGGTGGCCCCACTGGAGGTTTGACACAGGTACAGCCTGAACCTGCAGTAACCATTGAAGGAGCATGGGTCCCAGCTGACAGGGCACCTGGTGTTGCAAGTGGACCACCCCTGTATTGAGTATTGGTGATTCGAACCCTAATAATGCAGATTACTATGATGAGAACTGCTATAAAGGCAACCACGCCACCAACAATACTAATGATGAGGGTATCGTCATTATTCAGGTTTGATGAGCCTGCAGCCGGAACTGCTTTGTTGGCAGTTCCAGTGCCAGGTTTGCTACTGGATGAAGGCTTTTCTCTGCTTGGAGCTATGGACCAGATTATGTCAGGTTCTGTCGTTGCTCTTGATGACGAAGTAGCTACAGTGCTAGGTGTTGTTGTTGGTGTACGGTTGAGGTCACAGACCAGCTCATCATCTGCAACTTCTACAAGGAGTTGGCCTTTAAGTTTCTCTGGAGAAACACAACGAATCCCAGACATTCCTGCTCCTGGAAGCCACCGTCTCAGAGCCCTGGCACCACAGTCACAATTTATTGGGTTGTCGGACAGACCCGTAAGTGTGAGGTCACCTTTCCGCTCATCCAGGGCAGCCAGTAGAGTTGGGCTTAGTGTCGTCAGTTGGCTGCCAGACACATCAAGTTCCAGACGAATGGAGCGTGGCAGAGCAAAGAATAGAGCTGGAGGCAGGGTGGAAACTGAAGTGTTTCGTAGACCCACATGAACAGACGGTCCACGTAAGCCAGCCAGTACACCTGATGACAGGCTTCTAACCCTCTGCCCACGCAGTCCAAGTTCCTGCAGACGGGGTTGCAGTGCTGGTAAAAGTTGTTCTGCACTCACAGCTGCATCTTTAAGCTCTATGTCCAATTTCTGTAATGCTGGCAGATTTTTAAGAATGCCAGACACATCAAGGTATCCCAGTCGAGGGTAACTATATGCTTTCAACTCTGCTAGATTACTGAGGGAATTGAAAGCATTCTTCTCAAGACGTATACACATTGTAAGGTCATGTATCCGCAAAGAACGCAAACTTTCTAAACCATCCAGGTCACCCTGAAGGATATTTATCACTGGGTTATCCGACACATCTAAAACCTGTAGGTTCTTAAGCCTTTGCCACACATGAGGCAGTTCACTCAGGCTGTTATGTGAGATATCCAGCTCTTCTAGTAATGTTGGGCGTTCAAATACAGTGTCTGGTAGACTACTGATGACATTATGTGACAGGTTGAGTCGCCTTAAGAAAGGTGTCTCCATCTGAGTGACAGATATAATTCCAGTACCTGCCAAATTCAAGTCCCGGACAGTCTTTGGTTCTCCCAGAACATTCTCAATAGCTTCTTGAGAGAGAGGATTGTAAGAGAGATCCAGTTTCTTGATGTTGACCATGATGGAATCTTCTGGTGGGATTTCACGTATTTTGTTGCGAGAAAGATCAACCATAGACAGGAAAAAATACTGGCGCTGTAGTGGTTGTAGTGGTGCAGACTCAAACTGATTTCCAGCCAGGTTGATTTTTTCCAGCATCTGAACACGAGAACGCTCAAATATCGCATCAGGAAGCTCAGAGATTAAATTGTTCTCAAGATTCAGCATTTCCAGACGAACCAAACCTTCAAATGTTCTCTCACTAAGGCGTTCAATTTTATTCCCAGAAATATCCAATACCTGAAGCTGTGTGGAGTTCTGAAATGCTAGTTCACTGATAGTTTCAAGTTCATTGTGTGACAGGATTAAAGTCCGAAGAAGAGGAAGGCTTGCAAAATCAAAGTCTTCTACACTTCGCAGTGAATTGTGTCCTAAGTCAATATATTCTAGATACTGCAGTGAAGATATGAGTTCTGCAGGAAAGAAAGAGAACCTGTTGCCACCAGCCATCAGCTGGTGGAGATGGGGGTGGATACGGAATGAGCTCGGAAACAGGTAGCTGAGTTCATTGTTGGTCAAATCCAAGACTTCTAAAGTTGTTCCCAGGTTTGCATCACTCCCAAGATTGCGAAAAAATTCCCCTTTGAAGGCAGTGAGTCTGTTACCCTTTAAATACACTTCTTTTATGGCTTGAAGACCCATAAATGCTCCAGGTCGTATGTTCACTATTTGATTGTTAGACAGATCAATGCTTGTAAGGTTTTTTAGGTTACGAAATGCACCTTCTGGTAATTCTTGAATCAAATTATCACAGAAGGACACTTTCACAAGGTTCTGACTGCGGAGAAGGAGTTCTGGTGAAAGCATTTTGAGACCTGTTTGACTCAAGTCAAGCTCACGGAGTTCTGGGAGACTGTGCAGTAGCATGGATGATATGGACCCCAGAGTGGGGTTGTGGCTGAGGTTCAGATGGACAAGGCCAGGTAGCTGGGTGAAGGCCATTCGAGGAAGCTCAGCAAGCTGGTTTTGAGACATATCCAACACCTTGAGATGAGACAGAGCAATAGGTGTAGATGAAAGTGTTGTCAGACGATTTCCAGAGAGATACAGCTCAACCAAACTTCCTTCAAGTCCAGTGAATGTGGTGGCTGCCACATTGGCCAGTAGGTTGCCGGAGAGGTCAAGCGTTTCTAGATGTGTAAACTCTTTGAATGAGGTGGGTGGCAACTCACGCACAACATTGCGGGCAAGGCTTAATGAAATCACATGCCCAGCCACTGATCTGAGGATATCACCTGACAGTGCTGCCACCCTGTTGTAATCCAGCTGCAGAGATGTGAGGCTAGGCAGGCGGCCCAGTGCAGATGCAGGGACCAGCAAAATGTTGTTATCCTTCAGTGACAGCATCTCCAAGTTTGGCAGTCCTTCAAAAGCATCATCTTCCACCTACAGGATCAACAGTATATGATTACAGACACTTGTAAATTTAAAGTCATAAGGCAAATAAGTCCTGCATTAACCACTTGCCTGCACATATATTTGGTTTGTGGTGATTCATTCATTCATTAGTATTCAGCCCTTAGGCTGGTTTGGCAGGAACCAGAGCCCATTCAGGCGACTGGTATGGCTCTGGCACGCTGCATCCTGGGCAAGTTTCTTAGGGGTAGATTGCCATTACTTTCCTCCGTTGTGGTGATTACAGATGATAATTATTTGACCTCACAATCAATGTCTATGTAAGTCCTATTCAGAACCATATTCTAGTGCAATTTTAATTCAATAAGCAACATTGTACACCTCATCTCCAAAACATACTAAGGGACATTCTTGCAGATAACTTTTGTAATATGCCTAGTGTTTTCACATTCATTACTACTATAGGGATTGCTTAGTCAATTCAAATGGTGTTGTTTTACGTCTGTTTTAATATCTGAACCATTTACCCTGCAGAAGTACCTGTGTTGTGGTATTTTATTTGCCATTCAGTGTCTCAAGGACAGGTCACTATACAACGTAGCTCTTTTTTTGTCACTTGTTAACATAACTCATATGTATACAACTTTAATGCCTGAATTTGCTGTCAGACCTCATTATGTCCTGAATGTACAAGTTATTAATTTTACTCCAAGTTGAGTATGAATTTTGTATTTGGACTTCATACAGGTTATAATAGCCATAACTTTGACGTTTGGCACCCCATTTTATTACATATGTCAACAATAGTACACGTGTCACTGTCAAACACAACCTCTCTTACTAAACAAATGATGTTCATTTTACCTGTAGTGACACAGATTTTAACCTATTCAATCATCATGAGGCTACACTATTAAAATGTTAAAATAACAGGAATGGAGAAAATGTATAAGAAAATAACGTGCATTTGATTTTTCTCAATACAGTAATTCCCAACATTTTTTGTTCCTTATACACATGTGCCCATTTACATGCAAACTGAATTTCAGATACGTAAAGGAACATGTGTAAGTTTTCATATAAAGTGTCTGTTACTTTTATTCAATTTTAAAGTCAACAGATTTTAGTTAAACTCTCAAATATGAAACTTCTTGGAAATATATTCAACCAAGAGTTGCCTCAAAAAATACCATGTGCCTGGGAGAAAGTGCACAAATTGCAAATGATGATCATTCAACTCATTTTGAATAAAGACATGTTATATTAAAGCGTGCCTTGTTTGCTACAGTTACAGAGGTATGGGTGCTTAAAGTTTAAGAGGTGCAGAATTCTGAAAGTGTTTCCCAGGCAGGAGAGTACCTGATAAATGCAGTATCATGGCAGTTCATGGATACCTGAGAAAAATTTGTAGTCTTCTTTCACACCTCTATTGTCACATCCTTACAAACACAACAAGAACATTCTTGCCATGGTAAAACATACTCTGCACTGGAATATTAGAAGGGTTTCTTCATAGGTTGGGGTTCCACACACATCAATCTGGCATGCAGTAAATTTTGAAGGCTTGTGTCTGTATCACATCCACCCCACTCAACATCTAGAACTGCAGGACTGTAACATAATGTTAAGTTTTTGCAGGTCAACTAATGCTCATCTGGACCTGTATCCCTTGGTTTTGCTCACTAGTGAAGCATAGCTTACTCATAATGAAGTGACAGTCTCAGAGAATACTCATGAAATAACTGCATGTAATTTTCAGAAGCAGTTCACATGTGGTGTGGCATTTAAAATTTATGATTACCAGATTGACATATGTGGAAATACCAACCTATGAAGAACTGCTGTTGGTAGTGTAGCACATACTACATTCAACCATGGCAAAAGTATTCTTCTCATCTTGTCTGTAGAAATGGTCCAACAAAAATGTGTCAATGTGTCAGGAAACATGCCTCTTTACCTCAGTTGTCACTGAAGTGCTACAGAGTTAATTTATTAAGAACTTGCCAACCTAGTAGAAATTGCCTTCAGTATTCTCCAAATCTTGCGCTTCAAATACCTGTGACTATATTAGGGTCACAAATAGGATACACATTGCTGTGACATTTTTAAACACAATCTTTTATTATTTAATCATGTCCTCTACTTTGTGAATGGGGGCACGCAGTGGCGCAGTTGGTTGAGGCACTGCCCTACAAACCAGAAGGCCGCGGGTTCGATTCCCAATGGTGTCACTGGAATTTTTCATTGACACAATCCTTCTGGTTGCACTATGGTCTGGGGTTGACTCAGCCTCTAACAGAAATGAGTACCAGGAATATTTCCTGGGGGTAAAGGCGGTCGGTGCATACGGCTGACAACCTTACCACCTTCCTGTGCCGATTGTCTTGATATCTGGGAGCCTCAGCCTCCTGGAACTCTCAGGGCCTGTCCAGGCCTGTAATGGGATTGCTTTACCTACTTTGTGAATTTTCTCCTCCATCATTATGTACAGCTTATAGCTATGTGTTATTATTCATTGACAGCTTATATCAAATGTGGTAGAGCTCAAGGCTTGTGATGAAATTTCTGGTAAAGTTATCAAATTAATCACAAAGAATGTCATAGTAACTAGTTCAGGAAATTCTGAACCACCTTACAGTGCACAGCAATGAATAATTTTTCCATAGCAAGAATGGTAAATCTTTCACTACATCTTTAAAGTATCATTAATTCTATGCAGCTAGGAATAGCATTCCAATAACAACCACAAGTGACACTTACAAATTAAGGACTCTTGAGAGGGTTGAGATGGAATATGATTGACCAGTGATGGAATTCACTAGCAGCTGTCCTTGTAATCTATAGTAAATCTTTGAGGTCACAGCCTCATTTTGGCTTCACTTGTCTTCAAAGGGATTGAGCTGAAACTTACTGTTCTTAGAGCATTGACACTTAGGTCCAGTTCACGAAGGTGGCTAAGTCCCAGGAATGTTCCTGGAGCAATGTTGGCAATATTGTTGCGACTTAAATCCAACCGCTGCAATTCAGGTTGCGATGCCAGGTTGGCATTCTCTAGGTTCTGAGAAAAAGAATGAAGACAGAGATGGAAGGAAACCCAGTCACTATCACATCAATACTCTTATTTCACATGGAAGTAATTAGCCATAATATAATTGTAAGAATGTGTTTCATGCTTTGCTGTTATGAAGACTGACATGAATTTTGCTCAGTTAGTTAATACTGAATTAAAATACAAATCAATGACTTCATAATTCTGGCAGTTTTGATTGTACAATGGGCACCTCAGATTCCCACTAAAAAAGTCACATAACACTTAGAGGCAAGACTGTGTCAAGCCAGTCTGTGGAAGCAAATACAATATAGTCCTGAAGTTTCTGAACCTTGATGGTCAGAATTTTGAACTTTGTGACCACCCATTGTACTACCACTGTTTCACCCTGTCATGATTGGTTCTGACAAATCAGGATGATACCATGTCACTGCTGAGTCAGCTTCCCCCATTCACCTGTCACTGTGCCTGTCAGTCTGAGATCAGTGCAGCTCTGTCTTACATTAAGGTGGTCAACTGCTTTCATTCTTGATAGAATCAGATGCTCCATCAATAATTTAATGTACTTTGTGGTTCCCAAACTTGTTTTTATTTTGTTAAAAATGAGCTTTTATGCTTTTTGAAGTTATTTTATACTTTTACCTCTGGTACTTCATAAATTCTTGGAACCAAATAAGTGTTTGTGATTCTGATGTCCATGGTAGTTTTATTGGTCCCATATAGTTATGAACATTGAGACTGTACTGTATGACCACTTTGGAATTAAATTCTTTGCTCACCTACTCACCTGAATCAAGTTGGATGAAAGATTCAAGAATTTAAGGCTGACAAAAGCTTTAAGTGAGATGGTTGGGAACTCGGAGACGAAGTTCTCTGACAAGTCAAGAAATTCAAGGTTTTCAGCTCCTGTAATGTAACACACAAATGGTCATTCTTCATTCCATGTCTGTTATATTTCTACCTAATTCCTATAAAAATGAATCATAAGCCTCAGACTGCACAGAATCTTGATGATAAGTATAGTGATTTTTTAACTAATAACTAGTGAGATGTTAGGTGAGATGTGTGACCCATTTACTGATATTGAAGTCCAGTTCTAAGTAGCATTTATTAACTTACAATTTATTCTAGCAAGTATAAAACACTGTTTCTATAAAACTCATTATACATGTCTTTCAGCTTTTAGGCATTAATACTTTAAACCACTGAAAGCCCAGTGGTTACACTATGTACCACCAGGTTTAACATTCAGAAATTCTACATTGTTCTCACATATTGTTTATATGCTGTGTATGGATCTCAGAAGAAACAGTGACTTTTGCCATAGGCAACAAATTGGTTTCGTATTATCGAGGTGAACAGTGTTTACTGCACAGTACGCACTGAGTTCTTATAGAAAACAGGCACATTTCATCTCTAATGGGTTAGTCACCTTATGGCTCCAGTCTAATCAATGAACAGATTAATTGCTGGTTTTAGAGAAAATTTATTGACAAAAAAGAGTACTTTTTAAAGTGTTGACAAACGTGTAATTTTGACATATAAATATAACTTGTGGGTTAAACTGTTTCTTTCCAATGCAGTTTTGCTTAAAATATTACGGTATATATAAACTGATAAAATGTCTGTGTCCAGTCAACTGTCAAAGCTTAAGATTCAAGCATTGCTCCATTTGAGTTTGAATTTCTAAGACAGATAGTCCAAGGCATTCTTTTACAAATCTTCTAAAACAGAGGAAGTTCTCTATAAGATTTAAAACACTGAAATGGATATGTCTACATTTATAACAATAGGAAATGAAATTTATTGATAACCCATATTTCTTTTTGTCTACTTTGATGCCTTGAATTTTCCCCATAAGAAATAACAAAAATGACAAACATTCTTTTATTATCTGACCTTTCTCTAAGTTTCCATTACCTCAACTCACTGGTGAAAAATATCTCATAGTGGCAATGAGCAGGTAATAATAAAAAAATTAATCATTTTAGTTACCTGATGAAATGTATACAAAAGCCTGCACAGAAATTTTTCTGTCAGCTACTAAGTATGGACTGATCTCCACCTCTGTACCAATAAATGTACACTGATGCACAGCTTAATTACACTTTTCATTCTTTGTATCAGTAAGCTACACAGGCTATGTTGATAACAATATTGATAGGCAGGCCACATTGTAGAATTAAGTTTTGGGGTCAGGACTAGATAAAATGTAAAAGTGTATTTGCAAAAAGGTCATTGTGAAAGGCGTTTTAAGAATAGTCATCAAACCATATTAATGCCAGTCAATTTTTATATAAGAACTGAGAGCTGGCCCACAGTGGACTATCCTAATATGTCCTGCAGCCATGGTCTGTTGTTACAGAAGTGAGTGAGGATTTTAGGCAATTGGGACATATGAGATATTTCCCTGAAGATTTGTGGCCAAAGTGAGAATGTGACCACTCATTTCCACATACTACCATGCTTTCAGAATTTGTAAAGTTTAACTCTGTTCCCCTTCCCCATTCACAGGGCTCTGAAAAGAGGGCATAGCTTGGTTTGCTTACCATGAAATACATCACTATTGAAGCGAGTGAGTCTGTTGTGTGAGAGGTATAGGTATCGGAGGTGGCTGAGGCCAGCCAGGGAACGGGCTTCCAGGGCAACCAACAAGTTGTGGCTCAGGTCCAGGCTCTCCAGTGACTGCTGGGACTGGAAGGCTGCTGTTTGCACCATTCCTGCATAGACAGAAATTATATGAGACTGTGTTGATACAGAATGGCTGCTATCTTTACAAACTTTTGAGGACTTTTGTTAAAGCTTACTCTGAAGTTTATGCCTCACTTTTTACTCAAAATTATATATAAAATAACATCCTGAAGTTTGGCTCATCTTATGTGGAACATCTGTATACAGTATTCTTGTGCACTGCATCAGTCAGTCCAAACTTTGAATAGCTAATTATGTTTTATCTTACTTGCTTTCAGCTATAATGGCATTATATTCACTTGAAAGATGGTAAGCTTGATCACCATCCAGTTTAACCAACCTATGTTTTTCCATGTTATGCTTCACTCTCCCCTGTTTTGACACTTGTGGTTCTGCAATTTGGTATGACTTCAGCTTACTGCTAGCTCAATGTTGTAACATAATCATAAACATAAATTGACCAGTGTGCACCTTGGAAAACTGTTATACCAGTGGGGCAGAGAACTTAATTTAATATGTGCTGCAATTTTAAAATATAAGTGTAAGAAATTATAGATCAAATGATTCCCTCAAACAGAGTTAATTAAATGTTAGTATTTAACTGAACAGTTTCAAATAGGTTTTGTTACAAGGGCAAATTAAATGTGAAAAATATGAAACATTGGTAGGCATACCAATACGGTTGTGTGTCAGGGAAAGCACCTTGAGAGCACGTGGTCCATTCAGTGAGGAACTGGGAACAGCAGTCAGACTGTTGTGGTCCAACAGCAGCTCCTGGAAACATTACAGGCTTTGTACTATGATCGAAATTCTACTTGTATTAGAGATTAAATTGTTTATAAGCAACCAAGTGCCAATATTCTAAGTCTGCCTTCACTAACATGAACAAATGAAGAAGTGTTGCTGTGTTGTTCTACATATTTTATGGTGCAACCCCTTGGCTTTTGCAGTCCATAGTTTATGGTAGGCAAAAGCAATTTTGGCCACACTTACCTCCCATCTAACCAGAATTACATTTGGTTGATTGCTTACACTGTGTGCATTAAACTTTGAAGTACCAGGGTGACAATATGCACCATCTACTCTAAATTTACTATGTTCATGCTTTATTACTACTACTACTACTACTACTACTACTACTACTGCTACTGTTGTTGTTGTTGTTGTTGTTGTTGTTGTTGTTGTTGTTGTTGTTGTTGTTGTTGTTGTTGTTGTTGTTGTTGTTGTTGTATTTTGCTTAATGGTTGCCAAATGGAAGTGTAGATATGTAGGATCATATTGTGGGTTTAAAGTATATCTTATTCTTGTGAGATTTGAGGTTCTCACAGAGATGATTATTAGGACTGCCTTTTTCTGGGATGTGAGGCCATGTAGTTTTGGAGGTATATCAGTAGAAAAATATCAGGTTGCCACAGCCTAGAAGACAAAAGGCCTAAACTCAGGTCACATGTTTTGACACTGTGGTACCATCACCAGAACTTTAGATTACATAACAGTAAACTGACAAACACATTCAATATTTAAATCTTTGATACCAAAATATAGAACTGTATTTAACACCAATGTATGTAGACATGAGCAACTTTGCAGGTATGTTATTCTGGAGAAGATGAATGGTAAGTTTTGAGGACCTTCATGTGATATTCAAAGTAGTCACCCTGAAGATGGCCATGTAGGCAGAACATGTATAAACCAAAAAATTAAGTACAGTTTTGTCTGACATCTTGTGTATGTTGTTGTTTACACTATCAGTTCAGTTTTCAGTACAATATAGAACTGTGTTATAGAATACCAGATGGTTTTACAAACTATAAATATTTGTTAAAAGCTTAATGGTATGGAACACAACTTAAGAGAGCAGGGCAGAATGATTGTTGAAACAAGTTTCTGAGAATGACTGGACCCATGAAAGATGACACAAGACAAACAAGACTCTGTAAAGGTATCAGAGTTGTACCTGCAGGTTCTCACAGCCCTTGAGAATGCCTTCTTCAATTCCTTTTATAAGGTTTCCACTGAGGTCAAGCAGTTTGAGCTGTCCCAGGCCATGAAACTCACTGGTTGAGAAGATGGGGTTGAGGTTATCCCCTAGCAAGTTGTCTGCTAGACGCAGTTCTTGTAGTGTTGTCTGCAGTCCCATCAACAACCTGCAAAAGTAAAACAATTTGCCACCCACTAGCTAATGTTTGTAAGATCTGAAAGAAAATAGAGGACCTCTATGTCTGATGGCCCATATTTATTTCTGGAATTTCTTGCTATCATTAAATTTCCTAGAAATTTCAGTTGACATGTGCAGGTGCATATATCTCTTAATTCCTTGATAGTTAGATCTTACCCCTTCAAAACCTAGTGGTCATAGGCATAGCCTGAGGGGTGTAAATGACCCCCAATATTTCTTATATGGAAGAATAGGTTTTTTTTGTCTACTCAGTTGAAGAAGGGCAAATAAAAAATTGGGGTGAGAGTGAGGGAAGGGGGTGTATGTATATTAATGACTGGTCCAAACTAGCCCCCCGCTTCCAATGTTATTAGCCAAATTACACCCATGCTAATGGTTTATTTATGTACCGACAGGTTTAACATTAACCCTTTAAAGCCCGAATTAAATCCCATCTGCTATTTGCTGGCATTATTAGGAGCTCACCATTTTCTCCACGTTAGCAGGATAAGGGTTAAATTATTAACCCTTAGGTGACTAATGTCATAT
>Ga0268261_10002917_pt1 | contig 12415 bp, 8 predicted proteins | sample TergutNc150P1_FD_190353 | JGI IMG/M metagenome (GOLD analysis project Ga0268261, IMG submission 190353) | Nasutitermes corniger P1 segment gut microbial community from laboratory colony in Florida, USA - Nc150 P1 (SPAdes) (version 2) | ecosystem: Host-associated > Arthropoda: Insects > Digestive... | reverse complement strand
GAGATCTTGGGTTCAAATCCCACCGGGGGCATGGATATTTGTCTGTTGTGAGTGTCGTGTGTTGTCAGGTAGAGGTCTCTGCGACGAGCTGATCACTCGTCCAGAGGAGTCCTACCGACTGTGCTGCATCGTTGTGTGTGATCTAGAAACATCAAGAATGGGTGCTCCATATATATATGACATTAGTCACCTAAGGGTTAAGCTATTTTTAAGCCAAACCCTCTCTCATTTGGATACCCCAACCATTTTCAAATTTAGTCATTCTTTACCTACTTGCCTATGAAGATGGAACAGAGTGTTCCGAAACGTCAGCTTATAAAATTCAGATGCCGGGGAATTACCCAGAAGAAAACATACAACATACAGAACATGGCAAAAGTTTGAAATCAAGAATTTCATGGGTTGGTCCATACTCTGATGGGTGAATGCAAAGGGAGCGCTGATGAAGTTTTTTCCAACATATGACCTTGTAACATTGTTGTGCATTGCCTTGATATACTGTGTTCATGTATCTTGTTCTCTTAACTAGCTTCCTTTGTATGCTGACTGCTACCACATCATCTATATAGTGACCGTATCATTTCCACTATGAATTTGCCATGTTATCTTTTTCTTTTTCTAGTCACGCAGTAAAAAAAGAAAATTGCACCTTTTGCTTGGTTTATTGTCATGTTTAAGAGAGTCCACCACTAGATTTTGTCCTGAGCCATATGAATCCAGATATCTGTGCACATTATTCATAATGATCTATCCTTGCATTTTTCTGCCTCATTTCTTCAGGTTGGCTTGAACTTTATTGAGTTTTGCTATTCAGTTTGTAATTAGTGGTGCTTTTTACCATAGAATGCAGTGCAGACATCCTGGCCAGGCAACAGACAGATGGTTGTGCCATCCTGGCAGCAGATTCCACCACAACATGCAGCCATCCAACAGCCACTGCTGTCAGATGCAGGGGACTGGGGACGACCCCTAATTGTTGACTCCAGTACTATACTGCAGGTATTTCTTTTTTACTTTGGTGGAATTACTATGTAGATGAACGTTTGTCTTGAAGATGAAGGCAATGCATTTCTCTGATATGTTGGTATCATTTCTTACACTCCTGTGTTGTCATAAACCAGAAGATCATATGCAAGGAGTCTTATCTGCTGTTGAAATCTGAGATTAAAAAAGAAGGGTTTGTTCCGTATAATTTGATCATAACAAGTGAGTTCCAGATGTCCAGTTTTAAATTATTAGTATGAGACACCACCCCATATGCAGAGGATCCCATGTTCAGTCCATTGATTGAAAGCCTTTGATTGAGTGTTTGGGTTATTTGTCAATGGAATCTGCTGCCACCTCAGAATGTTTCTCAGTCCACTTAGCACCCAAGTCTTCAGACCTTGCCTTCATTCCATCCCACCAGTGAGTGTAAGCTGCCCATAGTTGTGGAAATGGATTCCTTTAGCATGCTGAGATCTAGTTTCATTGACCACTGCAGTGGCATTAATTAGGTTAATTGTTTGTGCCTAATATGTTACATTGAACATTGTTTCAGGAGCACCGGCCTGTTTTTCCTGTAGATGTTGCCACTGAGGTGTATGATCCTTCACTAGTGGATCATCATTCTAATCACCATTCATCAGCTGCTGTGGTAAATGCAAGTGGGTCGTGGACTAATAAGCGAGGCGTATCAAAGACCTCTCACCAACATAATCTAGTGTGTCCTCCTCAACAACAGCAACAGCAGCAGCCTCAGCTCCAGCACGTCTCTCAACCAACCCATCACCACCATCACCACCACCACCACCACCTTACTGTCCCTAACCACCGCTCTCAGCAGGATGCTAAGAAGGAGCCTACACAGCTCAGTCCAGTCAAGAAGAGGGTGAAGGAAGGCACTCCACCATCAGGTATGTGTGCATGGTGTTTTAAAACTTGTGAACATTACTGTATAATATTCAAGTGCAAGACAAGGTTTTTTTTTCCCCCCTTAAATTGGTGCTTTACTCTTTGCTGCTGAATGACTTATAAAGTTGTCACGCAGTGAGCCCCTGAATTTGTCAAATGACTTAAAAAGAAGTCACAAACAGTGTGTTAAAGTTTGGAGGAATTTTGTTCACTCCTAAACAATAAACTGCAGTGGCTTGCTATGTTGCAGGACCCTTGAAGGTCAGGGTTTCTTTATGGAGCCAGAATGGACCCCCTCCACATCATAAACCCCTCCAAAAAACCTGATTTATGTGTCAACACATAGCAACTGCATATTTCTCTCAGTTGACTAATATAGTTCCAGACACTGCACACTTTGTTTATTGCTTGCACTGGAGTCCACTGTGGGTTGAAATATCAACACTGACCTATGAAATGAACACTAATTGTTGACCAGAAAAGTTTTAAGTGGCATACTTTACCCATATAGTTCAGACAAAACTAATGCTCAAAAATTGGAGATATCCACAAAAATTGATGTTTATAGCTACAGGAGGCCCCACAGACGTGCCGCTTGTAGTGCCGGGGGTACTCTGTAGGGGTTGTGAGGCAGTCACATGCAACACACAGCCGTCAATCTACTAAAAACATCTTGGGCACCCTCCAGTAGCTGGAATTTTGTACAGTAGCACATCGTACATTTGGATCTGTTTTGCTGTCACTGTGGAAGAAGCTGATATCTTCATGGCATTAGGTTTCTGCAGCTGTGCCCAGACATAGGAGTCTCAATACTGCAGACCATTGTAGGTGTTGAGCAGTGGCCGGGAAAAAAATCAAACTCCAGGAGGAACCCATCACTGAAATTCTGGTTGCTGACACTGACTCGGAATCAGGTTTGAGGCTAGTGATGTTGAAGGCAGTTTTAAGGAAGAAGAAGAAAAAGAGGAACAACAAAACAAGAAGCCTGAGCAGAAGTTGAACCACAGGCTGCAACAAGTGGGGGATTATCAACTTGGGAACCACCTCAAGGAAGGAATACAAATGTTCGTCCTTCCAGCAAGAGGTGTGAAAAAAAGTGAGGCTCTACACATCAACAAAGATAGCTTGTCACTGTCTGTGTTGATGTTTTTCACAGAAATTTTTCATCTGCTGGTGGAACAGACCAATGCATACTACCAGCAAAATGTGGACAGACAAGCCACACCTAGCAGCTGACTGCCTGACATTACATTGCCGGACATGATGACTTCATTGCCTTAGCTCTGCAAAAAACACACTACACGAATACTGGTTGAGACTTAGACATCTACACAATCCATTTTATGGCGAGACCATGACACAAGACAGATTTTTACACATACTTTGTTTTCTGCATTTTGCAGACAATCACAGCTACCTGACAAAGTCAAAGAATATGACTGACTAGAATCTAAGGACTGTATTTGACAAACTGAACGAGGTTTTTGCTAAATTCTATAACCTCTTGGAGCATTTGGCAGTGGACGAGGTAATTGTAAATTCAAGGGCAGGGTTATCTTCAGGCAGTACATTCCAAAGAAAAGGTTTTGGCTTCAAAATTTACAAACTCTGTGATGAATCAGGTTATACATATGACATGAGAGTGTACTTGGGTAGAGACTCACACTCCGCCACTGACGACATGACAGTAACACACGCAGCTGTTAGACATCTGAGTTGCAGAGTCGAAAGCTTAAGACACATAATATTTATGGACAATTTCTTTTCATCCCCAAGATTTTTGATGACTTGGACAGATGTAAAATAAATTCATGTGGAACAGTACGGCCCAACAGAAAAGACATGCCCCTTGACTATGGACTGAAACAACTGAAATTGAAAAGGGGTGATGGAAGGATGAGGACCAGGGGAGGTTAGACCACATTAGTTAGAAGGACAGACGAGAAGTTCACATGCTGACTAACATGGACCTACCACCAGCAGAAGGAAATTTTTGTGATGACTGCAACCGCCCTGTGAAACCTCATGTCGTGAAATGGTACAACTGGCACTTCGGTTACGTCGACAGTTCTGATCGTATGGCTCAACACCTGTTCAATGAGTCGATGTACTTTTAAGTGGACCACAAAATTGTTTTTCCACTTTCTGGATCTAACAGGATTCAGCAGTTGGATACTGTTTGCTTCATATGGGGCTAAATATACCCACTGAGATGTCGGGCTCCTGGTGAGGAATTTGTTTGAAGAAGGTGAAAAGAGCCAAGATTGCCCCCCCCCCCCATTGGTGGGAAGACCAAGTGCAGACGCAACAAATGTTGTGTGACTCAATAGCTGCCATAACCAGCACTGGCCAGCGAAATCATAGACCCAACTCCACTGCTGTCTGTGTTCATCTTGTGGCCAGAGAAAGGGCACAGTAAATAAATGCACCAGATGTGACGTGGACCTGTGCGTGGTGCCTTGTTTCGCAGAATATCACACCAGAGTAAATTTTTAAATCATCCAGCACTGTGAATACTGTGTGTTGTGATTAAATAGTGATCCAAGGTGCCACAGACCTTTTGCAGCAACAAGAATTATGTGAGCAATGGACTATTTACATCACATTTTATATTATACATGCAATTCACAGGCCTAAATTTATTATAAAAATATGTGAACATTTTTTCCTGAATTAACCAATTCATAAACAGAGTGCAAAATTTTATTTCCTTAAATTTGAAAGAAGATCCTGTGAGATATACCTTTTTTTCTAAGAGTAAGCATTAAAAATTAAAATCTCCATTTAAAAATCGTGGCAGGCTGCTTCTTGTGTGGAGGGATTTAATTCAGCATTAAAGGGTTAAATATGTGAGGACATCTTAAATTTATGTGCAGTGTCGAACCGTACTGCGCCATACCAGAGTGTTTCAAAACAGACCATTCCCAGCCAAACCAAGGCGCCCATCACCAGTTTGACATGTGTAGACAAATGAGAGAACAGAGGATGCTTTAGTGATGTTATGAATTGTGAGTCATTAGTTATTCCTTTACATGGTCCGTCCATATAGACAAGAGGGCTACAGGTGTGACCAGCATTCCAAATGGAATTGGACAAACTTATGACCGCAAATTTAAACTAATGGTGATAAAATATGCTGAGAAAACAAATAATGCAACAAGAAAGAAAGTTGGTATGGAGGAAGCAAACATATGATAATGTAGGCAACAAAAACAGAGGCTGAAAATTGCGAACTGAACTCAGAAATCTTTCTGTGGCCCCAAGCATGGACCTTTCAAATAATTTGAAAAGGAAATTGTTTAAACATTGAGGACGAGGTCATTTAAATATTTTAAACACCCGTTCCCGGGGTTTTTAACAATTTTAACCCTTTAAATGCTGAATTAAATCCCATCTGCTATTTGGTGGCATTATTAGCTCACCATTTTCTCCATGTTAGCCGGATAAGGGTTAAATCATTAACCCTTAGGCTTCTAATGTCATATATATATGACATTAGTAGCCTAAGGGTTAATCAACTTTTATACTGTGTTTCTTTAAAAATTTATAACAAATTCACTAACTATTTTTGTGAACTGAAATTTTCAGGAAATACTCATTAAAGACCCTAGTAGTGCTTGAGGGTGTGATACCTCTGGAAACATTCCCCCTTGTGGAGTGGTACTAAGGAGAACTTGCAGATGTACCGAGTTTCACCATGTTAAAAACGCAAATCTGCGTCACCCGTCCGCAATGTGTTAATTTGTGCACTTGAATAGACTGTAGTGTCGATTACATGTGAGACATATAGAATATAAAGGGCAGGAACTCAGCACATCACACATTATCACGCAGCAGCCTTTCTAGGTCAGCATGCATTGGTATGTGGCTGTTGTGGATGAACAGGTTCTCTCTTCACAGAAGAATTTCACTTTACTAGAAATTGCCAGCAGACGTCAAGGAGAAGCTTGTTGCTTTTTGGCAACATGTGATGTGGACATTGAAAAGCAACAGTTATGTCCTGAGCTAATTAGAAAGTGCCAATGAATGCCAGTGTATTGTGATTTGCCATCCAGTTGTACTGTTGATGACATAGGGATGAGGTCTGTAGTGATTAAAACGTCGGGGTTATGAAAAGAAGTGTGTAACTCTCATGTTGGCCTTACTTGCAGATGGCAGCTAGTTGCTGCCATACTTGATTCTGAATCTCCAAGCAGTGCCTAAGGAGCACCTGCCAAGAAGAATCATTGCCAGGTAGCAACCAAAAGGTTGGATGACCAGTGAACTTACGAAGGATTGGTTGTTAGTGAAATGGTACAGAAGGTCAGGGGACTTTTCCTGAGAAAATGGGGAATGCTGGTTTTGGATACATTTAAGGGACATTTAACACCAGATATAAAAGCCACAATTACTAGTAATTCCATGAACACAGCCCTTGGGGTCGTACTTGGGGAGTATGACTGCACAAGTGGAGGTGCTAGATGCCTCCAGCAGTTGTATAGTGAGAGGCTCTTGACAGGGGGCCATGCTTTGACCCCAACTGAAACACTCAAGAAACCCATTGTGACTCTTCTGTGTTAGTGGATCATAACAGCATGGCAGTGCAGCTGACTAGCAGTCATTGTGAAAGGTTTTAAAACTGCTGTATATCCAGTGCAGTGAAGAGGATGGGATTGTGAGCAATGTGTTTCAGGAAGGTGAGGGCACTGGCTGTGCAAATGGAGAGAGTAACACAGATTGGTAAAGGGGGAGAAAATCTTACATACTTGTTTTGTTAAATGTGTGAGATTAATGGTAATTATTTTTTTATAGCAGATGTTTCATTTGGGTGGTCATTGTAGATAAGGGTCATCTTGCATTCGGATATAATTTATAAATACTGTGATATTTACATGTTCTTATATATTGGTCGTGCTTGTTTGTATAAGTCAGCATTAACATCAGTTCTGAAATGTGCCTTTGTATTCGTGATATGCTTCAATTTGGCTCCGTGTCACAGATGTGATCTTAATTTTCCCAACAATTCCTTCATTGTTTCACTTTTCAGATTCAGTCAGTGGGTACAACACAGTCAGCAGCAGTAGGCGACGGCATTCACCTGTTGCAAGCAGCAGCACTCATTGGCAGCAGCATCACCAGGGCCAGAGTTCAGTGGTCCAGCAAACAGGGAAGCATCACAGTCACACCATTCAGCAGCACATGGAACCGCACTTACACCAGAGCATCGAGCAGGCATCACAGGTAAGGGTTGAGTTGTGTCGTATTAGATTGTAAGAGTGTCATTTCTGTTTATTAGACTGTCACTCTTTTTTTAGCCATTTATCTTCAGGATCCACAGACTAGTAATAATGAGAAGAAAAATTATCTGAATATTTGAGTAGAGGTACATTTTTAATTTTATTCTTCTTGTTTGTTAGAAGGGTTGGGTGAGAAGTGCAGGCATCTGTCACGTAGCACTCGTAGTTAGTTCCACAGAGAGGTGGAGCCTGACTGAATCCATACTAGAGGAGGGAACTATTTGTAAGAAATAATGTGTATAGATCTAACTTGTATTCTTGACTTATACTTCAATACATTGAATTCCCAGTGTCAGGTATATTTCAATTCTGAAATCAGATTTACAATTGGAGGTACACAGACTACTATTTAATTTTGAAGTCTATAAACTAGTTGCTGTTTTTCCACATTCTTTAATTTAGTCTTCATTTTGCAAAATAGATCATACTATTGATTCCACTGGCTCCAGTCCATATGCATAAATCACACTGTTGATCCTGCTCAGTCTATTGATGAAGTTTTTTTTTTTATGTGTGCTCTCATGCTTTTGTCTCATGAATAATTATGGCCAAGATAATATACATGTTCTGTGTTTCATCACATTTTCTTCCTTGAGGAGTTGGGTCATTCCCCAGCTCAACTCAGCAAGCTGCTAATCAGCTGCTAATGCCAACTGGTTGCACTTGGCTGTCAGTTAATGTATGGTGGTGGTGGTAATCACAAACACCAAGTACTCAGGAAGTTGTTCAAGGTTATAGCTGGTATGTGGGGGGGAGAAGAAAAAAAAGGCAGTTTGCAAATTGCTATAGCCATACAGCACTGAGGCAGACGATGGCATGGGATGCCTGTAGGGTCATTACTACTCTTGAATGTTCAGAATATGCAGAGTGGACACTTGTTCATCATGTAGTTTTGAAATTATATTTTGGATCTTTGATGTCTGTGTCACACTCGTAAGGCAGTAGAGAGAACATCAGCAGGCTACGAAAGTCAGCATGTTACAACAGTGACGTAAGACATGTTTACAAAATTGAAACAGTACTCCTCTATCAGTACAGAGGTGACGTGTCATAATACAAGGGAGGCACTGTCTATAATGAAGCGCATTGTGACTGCATCTGTTTTAAGCCCCAATTTCAGGAATCCAAAGTTTTTCTGCACAAAAATTATATACCCGTATTGTGTCGCAAGGGTCCAAACCTTCAGTATTCTGGGTTAGTACTAGAACATCATACCCCACAACACTATGGGAGGGGGAATTGGGTACTTGAACTTGGAGTCCAGGGACCTGATCTGGTAGCATGCCACCATGTCTTGTATGGGTATAACAAATATTGTAGGAACTGCGACAGATCAGTCCCTAAAATTACCTTTCCTATTAATCTCAGGGCATAAGGGTTCAGTGAGAGAAGAGAGAGCAACCAAATATGAATCAATTAAAAAAATATATATATTACCAAAAATAATTGCAGTGGTTAGAGGAGTAGGAGCAAGGTGCCTGCAGCTCTAAACTGTCAATTTCCTAAGCCAAAATCTCATTTCTGACCATAATAACTATAACCCTTGGTCAACTCAAAACTAAGCCATTCTACCTCATTGGTACAAGACAAAGGTGCAAATTATCAGTACAATGATGGGCCTCATGGCTGTGAGGTCACTTCCAATTATGCACTCAGCAGTACCTCTGCAAATGCTACGAGAGAGACTCCTGTCCTCTCCTTCTGTGCATCTGACCTTCTGGACGTCTGAACGTCTGGCAGACTGTTCTTCTGGACTGAACATCTTGCAGGAATAAACCCTAACCTTTTGTACCTTAATTGTTTTTTATTTTTCTATCATACTTGTCACTTCAGTTTGTAGTTTCCAAATGAAATAGTATCTGTCCTTGATGACAGTGCACCCTACTCTTTATTGGACCTCGGTCTATGTGTGTGGCCTTCCTACGTCTGGTAGTCAACAGTAACCTTACATTTCTGTTATATCAGAACAAATAATGTCCACTTTGCAACACAGTGTGGAAATCTATAACATGTATAATTTTGCATCATGCCTCCAATATAAACTTAATTTTCCAACAAAAAAAATTCAAAATCGTATACCAGCAGTTCTCAAATTTCACTTCATTACAACCTGTACATTTTGTATTCGCTTCACCTTGCGTTGTGTGTGCAAGTTTTCCTCTTGTAGGGCGATTAATTACTGAACCCATTATCAGCATGGCGACTACTGCTCATAAAAAACTGGTGGTGTTCTAGAAAGATGTTACCACAATCTTTTTTTAACATTAGTTGTTAGACACAAAACATCAAAATCATTGGAGATATACCCATAAGGTACAGGGAAAATAACACAGTGGGGCAGTGTGGTGTTCATTTCCTAATTTCTTGCGGTTGTTTCATTTCAGTGCCAGTAGTGAACTGAGTGCTTCACTATATTAAGTTTAAAGTTTAAGTATGTCATTACATTTTTTCATTGAAAATGGCCACATCACGAATGGGCATAAAAAGCAAGCCACCCTCAATGTCTGAAAAACAGAACATAGGGTGACTTGTGTTAAGAAATGTTTCCCACACCACTATTATTGAAGAAGTAGGCATTCCTCAGTGAAAGGTTACTTAACAAGATTCTGGGCAGTAAGCAGATATTGGTGGGAATGTCTTAAGACTGCTGCAAAGTACACAATTTAGCATACCTATGTAATAAGTTCTTAAGAAATACAGGAAATAACATTCCATTGCAGTCCTTTTAAAAGGTTTGTCCACTTCAAGAATTTTTTGGGCTTTTTAAAAATGTTGTAAGAAAGTTTCACTGGAAGAAGTTCATCACAGATATTACTGGAAGAAGTTGTACATAGATACAAGGTGGAACCATGGTAAGATGATGAGTATTTTTTTATCACTGGATTTAACACTTCATATTGGGCAGAGCATCATTAGTCTCTTTGCAGCGGTAATATTGTCTGCTGTGCAGTGAGCTGTAAAAATCCCTTCTGTATTACAAACAGATGTGTAGAATGGTAAATGTCTGCAGTAGGGGAAAAATGCCGTAAATGTTTTGCTTACAGTTGCTTGTTCCTTGTGTGCATTTACTAATTTCATTGAGAACTGTTTGTTTCTTGTGCTGATATTTCTACTTAATAGTTCATGGTATGAACATTGTGTCTTGTGAAGTGCACTGATGGTATTTCTTCAAAAACTACTATCTTATTGAAACATGGAGAATGTATAGGCTATTTCATTTTTTTTTTTTTTTTTTTTTTTTTTTTTTCAAGCAGTCTCAGCAAGTGGTGCCTGGACGGCAGCAGACCATTACAATACATGATACTCCATCACCAGCTGTGTCTGTCATAACTATATCAGATAGTGAAGATGAGGCTCCAGGAAAATGGTAAGAAATGTTATTAGCTCTTGTCCCTACAGACACGCCTGTACAGTAACTTTTTGTTAGTGATTTGAACACCCTTACACAACTGTGGGTTTAGAATTTGTTTAAGGGAAAATAATTTGGTCCATATTATCTTCTGGTTCATACAAAACCACAGACTTACCCGTCTCATGCCATACTTCATGAATATGGGTGCAATTAACTTGTGAAGTAGGAGAGTTAAGTTGATAAAAGGCTGTTTCATTCTACTCTTTGGAATGAATCATTTGCATGGCCTTGGTTTCAGTTTGTTGCATTTTTTTTTAAAGCTGTTTGCCAGGAGTTATGTTCATTTCTGTTCCTTTAATTAATTGTTTTGTGATTGCAATGTTTGCATTCTCAGATGAACTTGCAGTTTATTAACTTGAGAAAATTTGATTTTGCAGTTGATGTGAAATTTGCATACATGGTATGATAGTTAGAGCGTTTGTTTTGCAATTCATTTGCTTAACATTACGGCCATTCTGATGTGCTTTGACCACACAGCTGTCTGCTCTTGCAGGTAGAACAAAGCTTCTGACTTCTGCTCATTAATATATCAAGTATGGCCATCACAGAAACTTCACAAGGGTAGCACATGATTGCATTTTTTAGTTTCTGTTAAAAGCAAAGTTTCCATGGTACACATGAAGTACCTAGTTTCGAATGTTAGTCCCTTGAAGACTCATTTAAATGGCACCCTGCCTGCCCTTGCAGTTACATTTAAAGAACATGTTCCTGCTGTTATAGTGTTATACTTTTGTGTCTTCCCTGGCGTAGGTCCATAATTGAAATTTATTCCTTGGCCAAAGAAAGGTGAAGTAGAATGAAAGACTGCCATCTGTTGAGGACAAAACAAAATACTAGCTAGTGTCCCAGGGACATATGAACAGAGCAGTCAGTCATATTTCATTGACATTGTTGGTCAGCAGTTGGTTAATGCAGACATGCCTTGTGTGAGGTGTGGAAAACATGGAACTCTAATGTCATGCCTTCTGTGTGCCATCATTTTTTATATCCAGTTACTTCATGTATGAGATATTGCATCACAGATTTTTTTTTCTCTCTTTCTCTCTCTCTCACTCTCTGAAATCTGGGGTAACGTTTTTGCTGTAGTTACCTTGCAAGATACATTGAGCATGTTTTGCTGTACAATTGAAACATGCACTGTGAATACAAATTTATCTGAGAGTGAAACATTGGAATTAGTTTGTGAAGAAAGTGTGCTGTTCCTGCCAGTTAGGCTACCTGGACACTGACTGTGCTAGCATCATGCAAAGTCATCATGTGCATATTGATTGTGTCTAGATTCATATAGCTACATGAATCTTCCATTTCAAAAAATGTTCATTATTTGATGTCAGTGTGTTTGAATATGTTAGGGATACTTTGAAATATACAGTATATTGACGTGTTTTATAAAGTGGGCAAGCGTATTATATTTACTAGACTGCAGGATGGGCAACCAAGGCGGCATGATTTGATTCTTGGTGGGGTCATGTGATTTTTTTTTTTTTATCTCTAAAGAATCCAGACTGGCTCTTGACCCTACACATATTCTCATTCATTGGGAACTAGGCTGTCTTTCACCAGGAGTAAAGTGACCAGGGCAGGTAGTTGACCACACAACTGTGTTTGGTTTTGAAATTAAGAATGCATGAAGGTGTACCTCCATTTCCCCATTACCTTCAAGTGTGGTGCTTAATTTAGCATAGGAACAACTTTACTTTTACCTTCGAACTTGTTCTTTAGTAGGTTCAGATTAACATTACTATTGACACTGAGCTCTGACAGCAGTGAATGTTAAGATACAGTGTTCTGGAATGGGACATCATGTACTATGGTAGGTGGGTGTGAATGTTGG
>Ga0268261_10002916_pt1 | contig 12416 bp, 2 predicted proteins | sample TergutNc150P1_FD_190353 | JGI IMG/M metagenome (GOLD analysis project Ga0268261, IMG submission 190353) | Nasutitermes corniger P1 segment gut microbial community from laboratory colony in Florida, USA - Nc150 P1 (SPAdes) (version 2) | ecosystem: Host-associated > Arthropoda: Insects > Digestive... | reverse complement strand
ATTGCAAATGGCACTATTATTAATACCCAATCAAGCCACTCTCTACAACAACAAAATGGCAGCATACCAGTTCCTTTTACACTCAGTACACAGTCTACCATCAAGGTAGAACTAAGGAAAAAATAATACCACATCTCACACACACCACTGAGAACAACTGCTTCAAAAAATTTTGAACTATACAACCATCAGTAATGAAATATAAATAAAACATACATAAAATAAGCCAAATTACTATGTGTAATGCTGAGGAATGTCATACTTCGAATTATATGATATTCTGAATTAACCAACTTTGAATTAATGAGGTTTTCCTGTACACCAGAATTGTTACACATGACATTTGTATCAGCATTTTTAAAACTTTCTGGAACATAAAAAAAAAAAGTGTCTAATCCTGACTGGCTGGCACACACACAACTCCCGACAGCAGATACGCACTGACCGCAGCAATATTTCCTGCAGAGGTAAAAAACTAACCAAGTAACTTCATAGAGAGGAGTGATTCCTGAGAAGCTAACCCACAGGTTCATTACTGCATTCACAAGAACCTCCCACCTGTTCCTCTCAAGAGCCAGACCAATCTAGTCAATGCCCCCCATCCCACTTCTTGAAGATCCACTTTAATATCATCCCACCATCTGTACCTGAGTCTTCTAAGTGGTCTCCCCACCAAGATCTGTATGCACCTCTCCTCTTCCCTGTATGTGCTACATGCCCCGCCCATTTCATTCTTACTGATTTGCTCACCAAAATATTTGATGAGTACAGATCATAAAGTGTCTCATTTACATAAACATACACACAGCAAATACAAGTAACACTGCACAGTTCACCATGTTTAGATCATCTAAATGCTCAGAAATCTCCAAATGTTCTAGTGGCCAATGTATGTGGGACTGGTATTTTTCACCAACATCTAGTGCCATAAAACAGGTACCAGCCTCACAACCTGATCCTCCCTGTTGCTTGTTCCTTTCCCCACTTCCTCACCCACCAAGTTACAATTTACCATAACTAGACAGTACATAACTGTGAAGGCACAAACTGAACAGTGAATGACTCATAATACCTACAAAATGGCTGTTTCTGTTTCGAATGTTAGTAACTGCCAAATTATGTTTGTATAATGTTTTGTCAAATAATATTCAACAACACTCATGTTCCCACAACCAGCAGTAACATCACTAGGACATGTATAGTCCACACATATAGCTAAGGAAAGAAATTACAACTGTTTACTCCACCTCTCCAACATCATGCCACTAAGAACAGTTACAGCTGCACCTTCTGTTCAGTATCCCTTGTCTGAAACATGTTCCTGTGTATCGAAATGTCCAGAGGAATATCATACCTCTGAACACTGGTGTATTACACCATGCACCAATCAGTAGCAGCTTTACTAAACCTTGAGTGTCAAGTGGTACAAAATGTCCACCTTACAGAAATTGTTATACATGACAGCTTGTGATATCAGCATTGCAATCTTTTTCCTACATTTGATGACCTTAAAAATATATGAATATAAATATGTATTTACCCAGGTAAGAAGCACAGCTAACTAAAAACGGGCAATACTGAATGATTCATAGTGGTGTATTCTTATCCAACAGCAGAATGTGACTATCAAATATAGAAATCCAATTTTGTTTCAATTTTCCTTCAAATGATGGCAACAGAATTAAACTATTCAAACAGTGGCAACCTAACAAAAACATTCACACACTGGCAATTGGATGCCAACAACCAAACAATAGTGTTCAAACAGTGGCACCTGAACCACTGCAACCAAATAAAGCTACTTGATTACTGTCAACAAATTATTTACCAAAAATAAGCAATCTGGTATATTGTTAGATGATACAAAACAAATGTATTTATCAGTCCTACATCACTTATTTAACTTCAGTCAGCATCAGTTTTTGGACCCAGACGCTGTTTTTACCTCTTTAAATCAACAGAGCTCAAGCAGTATACAGCGACTTTATGGGTGGGTTTGATTACAAGGTGAGCCAGGACGGCTGCCACTGCAGTATCTCACTAAACTGGAAAATGAGAATATATTACAAGGTGCAAGTCAAAAGTTTCCAGACTGACGGAATGTAACACTTTTAGTCTCACGTTAGTTACAGTTTAGTATTCTCATTCAAACGGATCCCCTTCTTGGTTTAAACACATTACCCAGTGTCTCTCCCACAGCTGGAAACACCTCTGAAACTCCTGTTTTGTGATGCGCTCCAGTGCTGCCTGCAATTCAGCTTTGTCTTCATGATATCCTTGAATCTTTATCCCTTTAACCATGTTTCTATCTTTGAGAACCAGAATAAGCCAGGAAGACTAGGATGGAGAAGTACAGAGGGCAGATACCACCACCATTTTTTTTTGGGTAGGCACTGGAAAAAGCCATGAATCCGTGTGCCATGGCGTGTTGTCATGATGCAGAAGCCAGTCCTGTGTATGCACTTGTGGCGCATTTTCTCCCAACAGCTTCCACAAAAACCCTCAGTACTCCTAGGCAGAACTGTTGATTCACAGGCTGGCACTGAAGAAAAAAACTCCTTCTGAAGAACTGCCTCTCTGTTCAAGAAAACACAACATGCTCTTGAAGCCTGACTTAATCTGCCTCAACTCTCTTGGATGGCAGAAGGATGATTCTTCCACTGGGATGACTGCTGCTTTGTTCCTGGGTCATAACCATAAACCCAGCTTTCATCTCCAGCTCTGAACTGAATGGAAGTCTCTTTCCTTTTTGGCCTGTTCTTGGAGGCTCTTGCACAAAGAAAGTTGGTTTTGTTTCTGGTCATCTTGCAGCAGATGGGCACAAATTTTGTAGCAATCTGCCTCAAATGTTTGGATCATCATGTACTACACGATGTGCCTAGAATGTTGTTAACATAATCAAACATATGAACTCCTCATAACTGACTCGACGCATATATTCCACATTTTCACCAGTCTGACTTCATGATGGAGGACCTGAACATTCAAAACCCCTAGCTGAAGTTTGGTGACACGAAACATGAATACCATTCAAAGTTTGTACTGTACTCATGGCGTCATCATAAATGGCTCTTATAGGCGTTCTGGAAGTGTCAGAAGCTATTTTCCTAAGCTTAAAACAAAACTTGTAGCAAATTCTCTGCTCTTTATGGTATGCCACTTCACTAAACTATAACAATCACAGAAAGCATGCAACATGAACACACTTAAATGTCAACTGCAGAACACAACATTAAGTTACACTGATGCTCACCATATTAATTCACGATAAATTAATTCAGAGGTACCTTTACCATGTAGCTACTTTATACCCAGTTAGCACTCCCTGTGATCAGTCCAAAACTTTTGGCTGGGACCTCATATAAGAGATAATATGGGATAGCTGCTCAGCCAGTAATGTGGCCACCTAGTGACAAGACAGCCAGGTAAGCAAGACTAGTGCAGTTAATACAGTCACTGACTAGAAGTGGACATACAGAATTTAATTATAAAAGGTAAGCCCAAACAGCTAACTTAATACAATGACTTCCCACAGACTGGATAACTGGAGTTTATTATAAGAAGTCAGCTACAGTACCTCAGTAAAATGACTGACTACAGAATGGACAAGCAGTATGCAATTATACAAAGCACACCAGAGGATATGACTAGTGGCTGGGCACCTGTGCTTCAAGTATAAAAAATTACCTACAGTAGCTCAATTGATAGTGACCAGCAACTGGCTTGACGTGCATGAACTGATAAGACGTGATGCAGTATAGTGCAATCAGTATAGGGCCTCAGTAGGGTAGTGCAATGAATATATGGCCTGGGTGCTCATAGGATGACTGGTATTCCATTCCTAGCATGAGTGGTGACTTTTATTTTCACTACTGCACCCAGACAAACACTGGGACTCATCCACCGTCCAGTCACAGTTTATGACTCCATGGTGCTATACCTCCATTCCCTCATATGATCCAGAGTATGAAGTTTAATGAAGCATAAAGACAAGTTTACCTTTACTTCTTGTACAAACAGATGACATTATATAAAACAATGGACTGTAGAATGCAAGAAATATGTCATAACCAATGAATCCGTACCAACATTTGAAAAAGAAATAACCACATCATTTCCATGACTTGGTGGTCACGTATTAAAATGTTCCCCCATTAAACAGCACAGAATCAAGATGACACAAATTATACCAGAAGGATCCAACACGTCATCAAAATGACACATTCTCAAGAGTGTTCTTTGTTCAGGGTGGATCCAGTTCATACATTTTGTCACCACACTATGTCAACATGAAGCAAAATCAATGATACAACTTTTAGCTCTGGAATAATTAGAAAAAGAAACAAGAAAGAAAGCAAAAGAAAACACCCTTCCCATTTTTCGTGTAAGCTATACTGTGTTATTCCTAACCCTTAACATTCTGAAGCTATCAGCTATGCCACAGATGGGTCACAAACCAAGGTTTTGGAGACCTGCTCTATTGCCATCATCAGGGTCAATGCAGTAAGAAACACCAAGTCACTGCCTAAAAATCAGTTCATTTATCACTGCCAAGTTCTCAACAGCTTATGGGTCAACAATAAGGCAAGAATGTGAGACCAGAATGTGATCAGGTCAGTTAAACCTACAAGGTCTTATGTGATCTGGGTTCCAACCAGAACACACAAGGTCTTCATTCTTTGTGTATGCTCAATTGTAAGTTAACCTGTACTGTGTTCCCTCACAGTGGCCTTCTTCCCACTGTACATCTCGTTCCTCCAGAAACCTGCCCTCCTTGTCCCAGCATTGTATGAGTGTGATGATGGGGTTCCATGCCTGCAACACTAGATGAGAACATTTTTTGTAATGGTATTACTATGTGGATATAGTTAAACATGACAGTTAGGACAAAGCACCATTAAATTATGAGGCTCAAAGCAGACAGCAAAAGCTCTAGTGGGGGCAGGTTTACATCATACAAAGTGTACCTTTTATCATGTCCCTGAGCACAGAAGTCGCCAGGTGATATCCCAGTGGATGCAGGCTTGTTATGTAATAAAGCTGCTGTGGGTAATTGCTTACTATACACCTGTGACCGCTGTTTTCATATTAAAATGTAACACACTTTATATGCCTTGCTGACAGATACTTCACCAGGCACAACACAATGTCGTCCTCAGCAGGCAAACGGATTCCGATTCTGCGGAGACTTATTAAAATATGAACGTCGAATATGAAAAATATTATCTGACAACCTCGGAGTGAATCACTGACGTGGCTGGTTGGTCAAAACGATTACAGGAGTTGTAGGAACCTGATCAAGACATATTTTAGGTTGATGTCACATAAACTTCATAAAACCGAAAACGTATTCTCCACGTCTACCCCCCAAAGCATAAGACAGTCCCCACGTCTGAAACGAATTCACGAGGGTTACTAAGTATTTCCTGCAAAGTACTTTCAGATATTAGACATATATATGACACATTTCTTATGTTCATTTAAATACAATGAGTTGCACTTCGAGAATACCACGACAGCAAAACCGAACATTTGAGCAAATATATTCCACGAATTCTACGAAACCATGCACTTACCTCAACTTGCAATAAGCACGTGGCGGAAATTCGCAACCATGTGTATATTCTGTGACCACAGATATCCGAACCATGGATCCGAACCAACTACTGTCACACATGGTTACTCGCGTCCACGAATTATCATCAGAAATGACAGGAATATCCACGGCACCCAAGTGAAGGTGCAATGGAACCTTGGACACAGCTACCTGTAGCGCCTGAAGCGGATGGGACGGAGTTTCTTGTAGCCGGCCTGGCTCAGTGGGTGTGTTTTGTGTATGAAAGATGGCCGGGGAAGTCTTTTCCGTATACAAGGTGAATCACAAACGAGTCACCTGGAAATAAAGAAGCGCACGAGAAGTATAGCCGGTAAGGCCTAAATGGTTTGTGGTACTAGTACAAAAGGTCGTTGGCGACATAAATTATATAGCTTGGACAACACAGTGGTATACCTGTTTTCTCTTTAGTTCCAAATAACGTAACATTTCTTATTCCGAGCACATGCCAATGTTAATGCCATGCCATACGGAAGAAGACCGTTTGTTTGTTACTCATACAAAGGCGGGACAAAATTTACAAAAATGGCGACGCGCCGCTGTCATCCGTGACAGTGCGATTTCCGAACTCTTACCGGTTAAGAAGAACGAAGGGAAAACACCCTGTCAACGGATGACTGCAACGCACCTACCTTAGTACCTCATTGTGGAGATGTCAGATGACCGAGGATCAAATGAGCAGTGAGTCATGTCTCGGAGCTTAGGGAAGGGGCGGTAGCACATGCCGACCGGCGTGTGCTCGCGACAAGGTGTAGAAATTTCGTAAAATGGTCGACTCCTTCAATCTTGCACCTTGCCGCGAACATGTAGTGTGTGAAGTCGTAAATTTTGTCTTTCGGCCTCTTGTAGGATTTCAGGTACGCCTACACGTGACCCCACTTAGACTCAAGAATTTCTCTGTGATTCCCCTCCTCATTGACGAACGAAATTCGTTTACACATATGACCTGAAACGCTATTTAAACGAAGTCCGCCTTCCTAATACGATGAGTGAAGCCCCCACGACGAATTTAGACAAATGACCTGAAACATTACCTTAACCCTTATCCTGCTAACGTGGAGAATATGGTGAGCTCCTAATAATGCCAGGAGATGGCAGATGGGATTTAAATCGGCGTTTAAAGGGTTAAAATGATCAATGAAGCCCTCACGAGCGAAATATTTGTTACAGCGAAAAACAAACCAACTTAGTTACCGCGAATATTACTGCGTACGATTGCAGCGCCACACTTGCACGACTTCATAGTTGTATAAACTACAGCAGCGACGTGCGTGGTGTATATTGTGCCGAGCTGTGTAACGTCTGTATTTTTCTGTGGAGTTTCATGCCAAGACAGTTATGATAAAGCTGACCGCACTTCTGCATTTTACCATTCACACTGGTATATGAAAGCAAGAAATTTACTTACTGGAGTTGCAAGGTTAAAGAGTAGTTCTGTTGGTCACTTCATTTCTTTTTCAAAAGGGACGAGTTACTTGGTTACATTGCTTGGCGGTGTGTCAAGACTTTGAGCTCGTCAAAGTGGTGATGCTCTAGGCTTTGGTGTACTAAAGATCTCAACAAGTTTACGAGTTGCATAGTCCGAGTTTTTTTTTTTTTGTCAAGAGCTGAGATAGCGAGGTAGCGTTTGAACTGGTATGACCACCCCCATCGAAATCATTGTCAGTTAACCGTTCGTGATCATCTTTCCTTCAACTCTGGTTGTAGAAAACTTATGCAAATGAAACAGCCTTAATTATTAATTATGCCAAGAATCGATAAGCCAGTGTGAATTATAGTTTCTTGTTTGCTTTTTCCCACAGGATACTTTCTTATAGTCCATACTGGTGGGTTAGGTTAGGACATGGCATATGAAGTGGCCATTCCAGAGCATGCTAATTGCCTTGAGTTAACTGATGGAATAGTCTGCCATAACATAGAGACTTGGTCGGCATTTTGAAAACGTGAATTCAACACCAGTTGAAGAAGAATGGAGGAGGAAATGAATTCATTGGAACCTGGAGTGTGTTTTGATGTTCCTTCAATGAGGGCAGATGGACAGGATGAATTCACACTACGAGATTATGGAGGGTGCCTCAAGGACATAGGAGGAACCAGGTTAGTATAATGCAAGGGTCCACAGATTTTTCCAAAAATATAGGAGCAACTTCAAAATTGTAGGTTCCAGAAGAGTGACATGAAAGAAGTTCATACTGATGACCCATAAATATTAGGTGCCATCATACAGAATGTAGCCATCTAATATAATGACATTGTTAAATTGTTTAACAGAATTGTAGAATCGTTCTGGTTATGGCAAGTAGTGACAGAACATCTTTAAACTCATTCTCCAAAAACCAGGCAATGATGTCATGATGTAAACCAAGTTTGCATGTAACACTTACCTTGTCTAACACTGTTAATAAAATTTTGCATTTGCAGTTGTCACTATGGTTATCACTCTGTTGCCACTGCTGCCAATTATTTTGTGCCCCCCCCCCTGGTTATTGTACATGTTTTCAGTTGTTTCCACATTGAGACAGACACACTTCTCCACTATTTTATCCAACCTATTCCTGAGAATTTCTGTGATGCAGTTACTGTAAACAAATGTTAACCTCCTTTTCTTTCTGTGGAAAATAAACTGGGCATACAGAATTCCCTGTATGTTTGTCTGCTTTTAACACATTTTTACCATGTACTAGAGTGTATCAAGAAAATAAAACAAGAGGGTAGAATATATTCCACTCATTTACTATCCATCCAACATGTTATGGCCTTTGACCTTCTGTCAGTTATGTAACTGACTAGTATTTGTATTATCAATGTATGTATATCTTTTATTTTACACTATATTATATTTTAATGTGTATTGGTCTTGAAGTCTTTTGAATGTTTTGTAGTGATCTGCAATGATGGCCATGTATCAGCTGTAAGGGAGGGGAATATAGTACCCTGTTGGTTTATGTTCTTGTCTATATACTAATCAATTTTTTAATTACTGTAACTATTTTCACAATTTTCAATATAAATTGTATGCATTTAGGGGCAGTTTGAACCCAATACTTTTCAGTTTTGGACATAAGGAGTAACAGCATGGCATACGCACTTACTTATGAGGTGAGAGCAAGACTTAATGTAGGTAATGGTTGTGGTGGTGGCAGCATCTTTAGTATAGAAACATGCAGTAGATACACAGGTTTTACGAATTATGCTTGGAACTCCTTGTTTTACAAACTGCATTCTTGACTTCAAACCATTGCTCTTTGCCCAAATGAGTGTAGTAGGTTGTAGGTCAGATTCATAACATACCACTCTCACATATAATGTTCATATTCCAGTACACCTCTGTCATAAGGTAGTGTCTGTAATTTGACATGTTTATTGTAATCAAAACATTTAGCTGAGCTGTCACCGCTGAATCAGAAAAGGAAGTGTTCCTGTTACTTAACCAGGGTTTTGTTCCCACTTTCAATGTAGATTTTTCTTCCTGCTTCACAGTTCATGAGTTCAGTTTGCCGGTTGTGACCACTTAAGCATATTTGAAAATGCAACATTATAATGAGAGAAAAATCATGGTGGCTCATTTAATCAGTCAGTCGAAACATGTCACTCTATAAGTCACACCCTTTAACAAGCAGACTGTGCTGGTATTACCATGTCAGTGCAAATGGCCAGACAAGCCTTGCAGCAGTATGGTTGCTGGAAGTAATCACACCTACTATAGTGAATACCTCATGCACCTATTAGAAGGACAACCAGTTTCAGTTCAGGACCAAAGAATTAGTTTCCTTACTTGAAAGTGTGATCCTAGTTTTTCTTGGTCCCTTCTAGGAAAATACACAGATTTATTCACTACTGCTGGTTTTATCCATCCATATATGTGGTAATCCTCACATTTGATTCATAATCTCTCCAGTTAGGGTACGGTTATTAAATCTGTAACATGCATAAGTACATTCTTGTATGACTGCATGTGTGTTTCAGTTCAGTGATTGATGATCCCACAAATATGACTGTATTGTCATGTTTCAGTTTGAACTTAGGTGCCAGTCAGCAGAGTGGCATGAACTCTGTTTCTGCTCATCAAAGTGGCATGAACTTGCTTTCACCTCACCAGAATACTATATCCTTGGTTTCTGCTCAGTCAAGTGAAGTGAACATGGTTTCTGGTCAGCAGAATGGTATGAATTTGGCTCCTGGTCACCAAGGCAGTGAAGAAAGTATAATTGCGCAGACACAACTGAATGTGTCTATAGGCCATGATGTTCAATCACTGACTCCTGCAGGAGGGCCATATGATTGTAATGTATGTGGACAGCAGTTTCAGTTTCTCCCAGATTTAAGGATGCACTCGGTTATTCATGTGCGGCAGCGTCCTCATGAATGTGTTGCTTGTGGGAAAAGGTTTATATTTCCCAGTGATCTCAAGAGACACATTCTCATTCACACAGGGGAGCGTCCTTTTGAGTGTAATGTGTGTGGTAATAAGTTTAGAAAATTAAATGTTTTGAAGCGACATGCACTGATACATACTGGAGAACGTCCACATGAGTGCACTGTGTGCATTAGGAAGTTCAGAGACATCACTGACCTGAAGAAACACATGCTATTTCACACAGGAGAACGTCCACATGAATGTAATATTTGTGATAAGAAGTTTACACTGATATCACATTTAAAAAAACATTCACTTATTCATACAGGTGAGCGACCTCATGAATGTGGCGAATGTGGCAAGACATTTATAAGAGTTAGTGACCTCAAGACGCATACCTTGATACATACAGGGGAACGTCCTCATGAATGCAGTGTGTGTGGTAAGAAATTTAAATTGTCTTCTCACCTCAGGAAACACACTCGTATCCATACAGGGGAGCGTCCACAAGAATGTAATGTATGTGGTAAAAAGTTTACATTTCCTAGTGATCTAAAGACACATTCTCTTATTCATACAGCAGAGCGACCACATGAGTGTAATCTCTGTGGTAAAAGATTTACTTTTCCTGGTGATCTAAAGACACACTCACTAATTCACACAGGAGAACGGCCACATGAATGCTCAGTATGTGGGAAGAAGTTCATGCGAGTAACTCTTCTCAAGAAGCACTCTCTAATACACACAGGACAGCCACTTCATGAATGCACTGCTTGTGACAAGAAGTTCACACGATTAACTCTTCTGCGGAAACATTCTTTGATCCACAGAGGAGTGCGGCCACATGAATGCACTCTGTGTGACAAGAAGTTTACTTTTTCTAAAGAATTAAAAATACATGCATTGGTTCATGAAAATCAGGAGCAGCAACACCAGCATTTGCAGAGTCAGCAACATCATCATCATCATCATCAACAAGAGCTGCTACACCATCATCAGCAACATAATCAGAATGGGCCAGATCAACTGCTTCAGCAGCATCAGCAAAGCGAGCAACAGCTGGACCAGCAAATACAGCGGCATATTCAGCAACAGCAGAACCATCATCATCAGCAGCTGCAACAGCATCATCATCATCATCATCAGCAGCAGCAGCAGCAGCAACAACAAGAGCAACAGCAGCAGCAGCAGCAACAACAACAACAACAACAACAACAACAGCAACAGCAGCAGCAACAACAAGAGCAACAGCAGCAGCAGCAACAGCAGCAGCAACAACAACAACAACAACAACAACAGCAACAGCAACAGCAACAGCAGCAGCAGATCAGGCAGCAGCACCCACTCACACTGCAGCTTCCTCAGCAGTTGTATGATTGCAATGTATGTGGAAAAAAATATCCATCTTCTGCTGAACTAAAATCACATTCACTGATACACGTGGGGCAGCGGCCACATGAATGTGATGTGTGTGGTAAGCGATTTGCATTTCCTAGTGACCTAAAAGCACATTCTCTAGCCCACACAGGGGAACGGCCACATGAATGTATTGTGTGTGGTAAAAAATTCAGTAAGCAGAATGTACTGAAAAGACATTCATTAATTCATATGGGGGAGCGCCCTCATCAATGCAATGAGTGTGGTAAAAAGTTTAGAGAATCAAGTGACCTAAAGAAGCATGCGCTTGTCCATTCTGGACAACAGCCTCATGAATGTAGTGTGTGTAAGAAAAAGTTTATTCTCATGTCTCAGCTAAAGAAGCATGCTGAAATTCATACAGGAATTCGACCTCATGAATGTACTGTGTGCAGTAAAAGGTTCTTACGGTTATCAGACCTCAATACACATACTCTCATACACACTGGTGAACGTCGCCATGAATGTGTTGTATGTGGAAAGAAGTTTACACTTGTATCTCACCTTAAGAAACATTCTCGAATTCACACTGGAGACAGACCTCACGAATGCATGGTATGTCATCGGAAGTTTACATTTCCTAGTGACCTGAAAACTCACTCCCTTATCCACACAGCAGAACGGCCTCATGAATGTACTGTATGCGGTAAAAAGTTTATATTTCGTAGTGGTCTCAAAGTGCACATACAGGTACATGCTGGTGAATGATCGTCTGTACATTTTACCATGTCAGACTTCCTAGAAACATTCCAAGAAAATGTCACATGGATGCATTGTATGTGATGGAAGTTCTGCAGAAATTCGGTAACGCGCTGATTTTTGTTGTAAATATACGGTACACAATTAAGTCATGTATTAAATTATGCAGGTAAGACAATTGTAAAGTGTTTTTAAGAAACCAGATTATTTTTCCACATATTCCTTAACCCTTAAAAGCCCGAATTAAATCCCATCTGCTATTTTCTGGCATTATTAGGAGCTCACCATTTTCTCCACGTTAGCAGGATAAGGGTTAAGTTATTAACCTTT
>Ga0268261_10002915_pt1 | contig 12416 bp, 11 predicted proteins | sample TergutNc150P1_FD_190353 | JGI IMG/M metagenome (GOLD analysis project Ga0268261, IMG submission 190353) | Nasutitermes corniger P1 segment gut microbial community from laboratory colony in Florida, USA - Nc150 P1 (SPAdes) (version 2) | ecosystem: Host-associated > Arthropoda: Insects >... | reverse complement strand
CCTGCTGAGATCTTGGGTTTGAATCCCACCGGGGGCATGGATATTTGTCTGTTGTGAGTGTCGTGTGTTGTCAGGTAGAGGTCTCTGAGACGAGCTGATGACTCGTCCAGAAAAGTCCTACCGACTGTGCTACGTCGTTGTATGTGATCTAGAAACATCAAGAATAGGCGCTTCATATACATATATATATATCACATTAGTAGCCTAAGGGTTAATCAACTTTTATACTGTGTTCCTTTAAAAATTTATAACAAATTCGCTAACTATTTATGTGAACTGAAATTTTCAGAAAATACCAAAGACCCTAATAGTGCTTTAGGGTGTGATACCTCTGGAAACATTCCTCCTTGTGGAGTGGCACTAAAGAGAACTTGCAGATGTACCGAGTTTCACCGTGTTAAAAACGCAAATCTGCGTCACCCGTCCGCAATGTGTTAATTACCATATCTGACAGTGTCTCAGGCGTTACACGTAGAACTGACATGGAACTGGCTGAGAAATGGGTTTGGGTTTCATAATTACAATAATAATTATTATTTAAACGATATTCATCAGGGCTCTAACACTGTGTAGCATAACAAGTTCGCTGCTACGTTTCGCAGTTACGTGTTGCCTCCTTCTGCACTGTAACTGTGCTACGTTCAGACAGCACGTTCCTCAGAAACACACTTACTATCCTCCCTGTAGTGACAGCCTATAGCAATGCCATATGAGCAACACTTGTCTTGAAGGTCCCAACACTTATTATATCATAATTAATTTTTGTGTACGATGGTACGTTTGTGAGGCCCTGACAGCATAATTACGTAAACCACAGTTATTGCTGTCTGTAGAGCCTTTCTTGTAGAGATGGCACTGGTGCAGTTAAAGGTATAAAGTCTTGTTGCTGTTATACCCTAATAATTAAAAAAATCCCAATTCTCTAACTATGAATCACAGTCCCAGACACATATTCCAGTTTACAGTCTAATATCCGGTTGGTCAATTTATTTTTACAATAGTCCTAGCCTCCCAACAAGTATATGTCATTCAAAACTTCTCTTTTCCATGATACTTTGAAATTTATAATTAACATGTTGTTCCTTCTTTACTCTTAATTTAAAATCTTACTAAAGAAATTACAGAAGTAAGTAAATATTAGTTACTATGTATGACAGATTTTACATGGTCAGGTCCTGGGTTCAACTCCACACAGCCGATGACCAGTAGCGAAACCAGCACTAAGAATCTGATCAACCAGTAACCATTATGGTTGGAAGTTTCAGCAGTGCAGTTCTGTAATGTCACACGCTTCCCTGGTCTTCCTCCCAACCACTGGCCGATTGTGGCCCTCCACTGTTCAATACTGTTACCCATAGTACACTTCTTTGTTACAGAATTATGGGCCTAATTAATTCGGTATTTGAGGATATTGTGTAGGCTTGTGTGTTAAGCGACTTTGATGTTGCTACTGCAGTTATTTAGATGCCAAAATCCAAAACATTTGTTTAATTATCTGATGCATACAGCACACGACACACAACAGTACACTTTGTTCACTGCCGTAGTTTTTTCAACAAAGAAGTAGATGTAATAAATTGTGAGAATATAAAAAATTTCACAGTTCGTGTAATACTTAAATAGCTTTGTACAGACGTGAAAGTTTATTGACCCAATTATTACATCCAGTACGTTCAATTTTGAACGAAGATTACTTCCAATTGGACGGCAATCATTTTCAGACCCTTAATAAAAGGTGTATATACATAATCACAGTAACAGTATATGTCCTGCTAATGACGGCTACACCAATTTACGTTGCTCGCTGTGAAACTTCCACACTTTGTGTATTTCCTCTTGCAGTACGTTCAAAATGCGATCGACAGTACAAATTTGAAATGAGTACAAAGAGAGTGTTAATATTCAGGCAAAAAAATATTCTTCTCTCTGCAGCAGAGTGTACACTTTATGACAAATTGTGTTTGTATACGTTCACATTAAAACACACCAAAGCAAACCACAAAAATAAAATTTCTTTCCAGTACTCTACGTGGCGATACCAACAGCACTGTATGACAGAATAGTGCTACTTCGATAGAAAAACCCCAGTTATCTCGGCCTAATTAGAGATAGCGCAACATTTAGTTACTGTGTTGTGCAATTACCAATATCTCCATAGAGATATGAGATGGCAGCGAAGTTATTCGCTTCTTGCAGTGCTGTCTTCATGCAGACAGACCCTCTCTGTCTTAATGCAGACAGACCCTCTCTGTCTTAATGCAGACAGACCCTCTCTGTTTTAATGCAGACAGACCCTCTCTCTTAATGCAGACAGACCATCTATCTCTTAATGCAGACAGACCCTCTCTCTCTTAATGCAGACAGACCCTCTCTGTCTCAATACAGACAGACCCACTCTCTCTTAATGCAGACAGACACTCTCTGTCTCAATACGGACAGACCCTCTCTGTATTAATGCAGACAGACCCTCCCTATCTTAATGCAGACAGACCCTTTCTGTATTAATGCAGCCAGACCCACTCTCTATTAATGAAGACAGACACTCTCTGTCTTAATGCAGACAGACACTCTCTGTATTAATGCAGACAGACCCTCTCTGTATTAATGCAGACAGACCCTCTTTGTTTTAATGCAGACAGACCCTCTCTGTATTAATGCAGACAGACCCTCCCTGTCTTAATGCAGAGAGATATTCTCTCTCTTAATGCAGACAGACCCTCTCTGTATTAATGCAAACAGACCCTCCCTGTCTTAATGCAGACAGAAACTCTCTCTGTTAATGAAGACAGACCCTCTCTGTATTAACGCAGACAGACCATCCCTGTCTTAATGCAGACAGACTCTCTCTGTATTAATGCAGACAGACCGGCCCTGTCTTAATGCAGACAGACCCTCTCTCTCTTAATGCAGACACACCCTCTCTGTCTTAATGCAGATAGACCCTCTCTGCCTCAATACAGACAGAACCTCTCTGTCTTAATGCAGACAGACCCTCCCTGTATTAATGCAGACAGACACTACCTGTCTCAATGCAGACAGACCCACTCTGCCTCAATACAGACAGACACACTCTTCTTAATGCAGACAGACTCTCCCTGTCTTAATGCAGACAGACACTCTCTGCCTCAATACAGACAGACCCTCTCTCTCTTAATGAAGACAGACCCTCTTTGTCTTAATGCAGACAGACCCCCTCTGCCTCAATACAGACAGACCCTCTCTGTCTTAATGCAGACAGACAATCCCTGTCTTAATGGAGACAGACCCTCTCTGTATTAATGCAGACAGACCTTCTCCGTCTCAATGCAGACAGACCTTATCTGTCTTAATGCAGACAGACCATCTCTGTCTCAATGCAGACAGACCTTCTCTGTCTCAATACAGACAGACAAAATCTGTCTCAATACAGACAGACACTCTCTGTCTCAATACAGACAGACCCTCTCTGTCTCAAAACAGACAAACCCTCTCTGTCTTAAAGAAGACAGACCCTCTTTGTCTTAATGCAGACAGACCTTCTCTGTCTCAATACAGACAGACCCTCTCTGTAGTAATGCAGACAGACCCTCTCTGTCTCAATACAGACAGACCCTCTCTGTATTAATGCAGACAGACCCGCACTGTTTTAATGCAGACAGACTTTCTCTCTCTTAATGCAGACAGACACCTTCTGTCTCAATGCAGACAGACATTCTCTGTCTCAATACAGACAGACCATCTCTGTCTTAAAACAGACAGACCTTCTCTGTATCAATAGAGACAGACCCTCTCTGTATTAATGCAGACAGACCCTCTCTCTCTTAATGCAGACAGACCCTCTCTGTCTCAATACAGACAGACCCTCTCTGTCTTAATGCAGACAGACCTTCTCCGTCTCAATGCAGACCGACCTTCTCTGTCTCAATAGAGACAGACCCTCTCTGTCTCAGTACAGACAGACCCACTCTGTCTTAATGCAGAAAGACTTTCTCCGTCTCAATGCAGACAGACCTTCTCTGTCTCAATACAGACAGACCCTCTCTGCCTTAATGAAGACAGACCCTCCCTCTCTTAATGCAGACAGACCCTCTCTGTCTCAATACAGACAAACCCTCTCCCTCTTAATACAGACAGACTCTCTCTGTCTCAATACGGACAGACCCTCTCTGTATTAATGCAGACAGACCCTTCCTGTCTTAATGCAGACAGACACTCTATGTATTAATGCAGACAGAACCACTCTCCCTTAATGCAGACAGACCCCCTCTGTATTAATGCACACAGACCCTCTCTGTATTAATGCAGACAGACACTCTCTGTATTAATGCAGACAGACCTGCTCTCTCTTAATGCAGACAGACCCCCTCTGTATTAATGCAGACAGACCTTCACTGTCTAAGGTAGACAGACCCTGTCTCTTTTAATGCAGACAGACCCTCTCTGTATTAATGCAGACAGACATTTCCTGTCTAAGGCAGACAGACCATCTCTCTCTTAATGCAGAAAGACCCTCCCTGTCTTAATGCAGACAGACCCTCTCTGTATTAATGCAGAAAGACCCGCCCTGTCTTAATGCAGACAGACCCTCTCTCTCTTAATGCAGACAGACCCACTCTGCATTAATGCAGACAGACCCTCCCTGTCTTAATGCAGACAGACCCACTCTGTATTAATGCAGACAGACCCTCCCTGTCTTAATGCAGACAGACCCTCACTGTATTAATGCAGACAGACCCGTCCTTTCTTAATGCAGACAGACCCGGCTTGTCTTAATGCAGACAGACCCTTTCTGTATTAATGCAGACAGACACTCCCTGTCTTAATGCACACAGACCCTCTCTGTATTAATGCAGACAGACACGCCCTCTCTTAATGCAGACAGACCCGCCCTGTCTTAATGCAGACAGACCCTCTCTCTCTTAATGCAGACAGACCCTCTCTGTCTCAATGCAGACAAACATTCTCTGTTTCAATACAGAGAGACCCTCTCTGTCTCAATGCAGATAGACCCTCTATGTCTCAATACAAACAGACCCTCTCTGTCTTAATGCAGACAGACATTCTCTGTCTCAATACAGACAGGCTCTCTCTGTCTTAATGCAGACAGACCCTCTCTGTCTCAATACAGACCGACCTCTCTCTCTCTTAACGCAGACAGACCTCCTCTGTTTCAACGCAGACAGAACTTCTCTGTCTCAATACAGACAGACCCTCTCTGTCTTAATGCAGACAGACCATCTCTGTCTCAATGCAGACTGACCTTCTCTGTCTCAATACAGACAGACACTCTCTGTCTCAATACAGACAGACCCTCTCTGTCTCAATAGAGACAGACCCTCTCTGTCTTAATGCAGACAGACCCTCTCTCTCTTAATGCAGACAGACCTTCTCTGTCTCAATACAGACAGACCCTTTCTGTCTTAATGCAGACAGACACTCTCTGTCTCAATACAGACAGACCCTCTATGTATTAATGCAGACAGATCCGCCCTGTCTTAATTCAGAAAGACCCTCTTTCTCTTATTGCAGACAGACACCCTCTGTCTCAATGCAGACAGACCCTCTCTGTCTCAATACAGACAGACCTTCTATGTCTCAATAGAGACAGACCCTCTCTGTCTTAATGCAGAGAGATCCTCTCTGTCTCAATGCAGACAGACATGCTCTGTCTCAATACAGACATACCCTCTCTGTCTCAATGCAGACAGACCATCTCTGTCTCAATACAGACAGACCTTCTCTCTCTCAATACAGACAGACCCTCTCTGTCTCAATACAGACAGACCCACTCTGTCTTAATGCAGACAGAACTTCTCTGTCTCAATGCAGACAGACTTTCTCTGTCTCAATGCAGACAGACATTCTCTGTCTCAATACAGACAGACCATCTCTGTCTTAATGGAGACAGACCCTCTCAGTCTCAATACAGACATACCCTCTCTGTCTTAATGCAGACAGATCTTCTCTGTCTCAATGCAGACAGATCTTCTCTGTGTCAATACAGACAGACACGCTCTGTCTTAATGCAGACAGACCTACTCTGTCTCAATGCGGACAGACTTTCTCTGTCTCAATACAGGGAGACCCTTTCTGTCTTAATGCAGACAGACCCTCTTTGTCTCAATACAGACAGACCCCCTCTGTCTCAATACAGACAGACCTTCTCTGTCTCAATACAGACAGTACCTCTCTGTCTTAATGCAGACAGACCCTCTCTGCCTTAATGCAGACAGACGTTCTCTGTCTCAATGCAGACAGACCCTCTCTGTCTCAATACAGACAGACCCTCTCTGTCTCAATACAGACAGACCCTCTCTGCCTTTATGCAGGCAGACCTTCTCTGTCTCAATGCAGACAGAGCCTCTCTGTCTCAATACAGGCAGACTCTCTCTGTCTTAATGCAGACAACCCCTCTCTGTCTCAATATAGACAGACCCTCTTTGTCTCAATACAGACAGACCCTCTCTGTCTCAATACAGACAGACCCTCTCTGTCTCAATACAGACGGTCCCTCTCTGTCTTAATGTAGACAGACCCTCTCTGCCTTAATGCAGACAGACCTTCTCTGTCTCAATGCAGACAGACTCTTTCTGTCTCATTACAGACAGACCCTTTCTGTCTCAATACAGACAGACCCTCTCTGTCTCAATACAAACAGTCCCTCTCTGCATTAATGCAGACAGATCTTCTCTGTCTCAATACAGACAGACCCTTTCTGTCTCAATACAGACAGACCCTCTCTGCCTTAATGCAGACAGACCTTCTCTGTCTCAATACAGGCAGACCCTCTCTGTCTCAATACAGACAGACCCTCTCTGCTTTAATGCAGACAGACCTTCTCTGTCTCAATGCAGACAGACCTTCTCTGTCTCAATACAGACAGACTCTCTTTATCTTAATGCAGACAGACACTGTCTGTCTCAATACAGACAGACCCTCTCTGTCTTAATGCAGACAGACCCTCTTTGTCTCAATATAGACAGACCCTCTCTGTCTCAATACAGATAGACCCTCTCTGTATCAATACAGAGAGTCCCTCTCTGTTTCAATACAGACAGACCCTCTCTGCCTTTATGCAGACAGACCTTCTCTGTCTCAATGCTGACAGACCCTCTCTGTCTCAATACAGACAGACTCTCTCTGTCTTAATGCAGACAGACCCTCTCTGTCTGAATACAGACAGATCTTCTCTGTCTCAATGCAGACAGACCCTCTCTGTCTCAATACAGACAGACTCTCTCTGTCTTATTGCAGACAGACCCTCTCTGCCTTAATGCAGACAGACGCTCTCTGTCTGAATACAAACAGACCCTCTCTGTGTTTGTGCAGACAGACGTTCTCTGTCTGAATTCAGACAGACCCTCTCTGTCTCAATACAGACAGACCCTCTCTGCCTTAATGCAGACAGACCTTCTCTCTCTCAATACAGACAGACCCTCTCTGTCTCAATGCAGGCACACCCTTTCTGTCTCAATACAGACACACCCTCTCTGTCTCAATACAGACAGACCCTCTCTGTCTTAATGCAGACAGACCTTTTCTGTCTCAATGCAGACAGACCCTCTCTGTCCCAATACAGACAGACTCTCTCTGTCTTAATGCAGACAGACCCTCTCTGTCTCAATAGAAACAGACCTCTGTCTCAATGCAGACAGACCCATTCTGTCTCAATACAGACAGACTCTCTCTGTCTTATTGCAGACAGACTCTCTCTGCCTTAATGCCGACAGACCCTCTCTGTCTCAATACAGACAGACATTCTCTGTCTCAATGCAGACAGACCCACTCTGTCTCAATACAGACAGACTCTCTCTGCCTTAATGCAGACAGACTTTCTCTGTCTCAATGCAGACAGACGCTCTCTGTCTGAATACAAACAGACCCTCTCTGTCTCAATAGAGACAGCCCCTCTCTGCCTTAATGCAGACAGACCTTCTCTCTCTCAATACAGACAGACCCTCTCTGTCTCAATGCAGACACACACTTTCTGTCTCAATACAGGCAGACCCTCTCTGTCTCAATACAGACAGACCCTCTCTGTCTTAATGCAGACAGACCTTCTCTGTCTCAATGCAGACAGACCCTCTCTGTCTCAATACAGACAGACCCTCTCTGTCTCAATACAGACAGACCCTCTTTTTCTTAATGCAGACAGACCTTCTCTGTCTCAATGCAGACAGACCCTCTCTGTCTCAATACAGACAGACCCCCTGCCTTAATGGAGACAGTCTTTCTCTCTCTCAATACAGACAGACCCTCTCTGTCTGAATGCAGACACACCCTTTCTGTCTCAATACAGACAGACCCTCTCTGTCTCAATACAGACAGACCCTTTCTGTCTTAATGCAGACAGACCTTCTCTCTCTCAATACAGACAGACCCTCTCTGTCTTAATGCAGACAGACCCTCTCTGCCTTAATGCAGACATACCTTCTCTGTCTCAATACAGACAGACCCAATCTGTATTAATGCAGACATAGCTTCTCTGACTCAATACAGACAGACCCTCTCTGTCTCAATACAGACAGACACTCTGTGCCTTAATGCAGACAGACCTTCTCTGTCTCAATGCAGACAGACCCTCACTGTCTCAATACAGACAGACTCTCTCTGTCTTAATGCAGACAGACCCCTCTCTGTCTCAATACAGACAGACCCTTTCTGTCTTAATGCAGACAGACCCTCTTTGTCTCAATACAGACAGACCCTCTCTGTCTCAATACAGATAGACCCTCTCTGTATCAATACAGACAGTCCCTCTCTGTCTCAATACAGACAGACCCTCTCTGCCTTTATGCAGACAGACCTTCTCTGTCTCAATGCAGACAGAACCTCTCTGTCTCAATACAGTCTCTCTCTGTCTTAATGCAGACAGACCCTCTCTTTCTCAATACAGACAGTCCGTCTCTGTCTTAATGCAGACAGACTTTCTCTGTCTCAATACAGACAGACCCTCTTTGCCTTAATGCAGACAGTCCTTCTCTTTCTCAATGCAGACACACCCTTTCTGTCTCAATACAGACAGACCCTCTCTGTCTCAATACAGACAGACCCTCTCTGTCTTAATGCAGACAGACCTTCTCTCTCTCAATACAGACAGACCCTCTCGGTCTTAATGCAGACAGACCCTCTCTGCCTTAATGCAGACATACCTTCTCTATCTCAATACAGACAGACCCAATCTGTCTTAATGCAGACATAGCTTCTCTGTCTCAATACAGACAGACCCACTCTGTCTTAATGCAGACAGACCCTCTCTGTCTTAATGCAGACATACGTTCTCTGTCTCAATACAGACAGACCCTCTCTGTCTCAATACAGACAGACTCTCTCTGTCTTAATGCAGACAGACCTTCTCTCTCTCAATACAGACAGACCCTCTCTGTCTTAATGCAGACAGACCCTCTCTGCCTTAATGCAGACATACCTTCTCTATCTCAATACAGACAGACCCTATCTGTCTTAATGCAGACATAGCTTCTCTGTCTCAATACAGACAGACCCACTCTGTCTTAATGCAGACACACCCTTTCTGTCTCAATACAGACAGACCCTCTCTGTCTCAATACAGACAGACTCTCTCTGTCTTAATGCAGACATACCTTCTCTGTCTCAATACAGACAGACCCTCTCTGTCTTAATGCAGACAGACCCTATCTGTCTTAATGCAGACAGACCCTTTCTGTCTCAATACAGACAGACCCTCTGTGTCTTAATGCAGACATACCTTCTCTGTCTCAATACAGACAGACCCTCTCTGTCTTAATGCAGACAAACCCTCTCTGTCTTAATGCAGACAGACCCTCTCTGTCTCAATGCAGACAGACCCTCTCTGTCTCAATACAAACACACCTCTGTCTCAATACAGACAGACCTTCTCTGTCTCAATACGTACAGACCCTCTCTGTCGTGATGCTGTCCGCTGCTATTCTAAAGTAAACATAAGAAATTAAATTTTAATCTTCAGCTCTACGTTCAATTCGCTTCTCCAATCCATGTAAATTCCATAAACAAAATGCGCTTCTGATCCTGTGTGGGCAAACTGCTGAATGTGAAGTGAATTCTTTCATCGGAAAGTTCAATATTATCTGCCAATCTACACTGCGTCTCATCTCATTTAACAGGAATTTGCACACGCTTAAGTGTATCGAATAAAAATGTTTGAAGTTTCTACAGTACAGTGCAATAAACTGACGTGATGAATACAATACATGGACTGACTGCAGTTTTGTTAGTACTGTGTTGGAGGGGAAATGGCGGTTCTGCCTTAGGTTACCACACTTCTGTTACATCCCTCAACAACGATCCAAGCAGTACGTTAATTCTCAATACCGTCCACTCCTTTCTCTAAAATTTACCATCAACAAAATAAATTCCAGTTCCTGAACGCCGTAACACAAAGCCTGTAACTAACTGCCTTAACAAAAGAACACAGCCCTACTTACAAAATGTAATTTCAGAATTTGACCCATCACTGTGGCCATGCATGCTGAAGTGTGGGTCTGTGGCTGCTGGTTTGCTGGGATTGCGGGTTCGAATCCCTCCAATGTATTGGAAGTCTGTACCTTGTAAGCGTCGTTTGTTAGGTAAATGTTTTTGCGCCGGGCTGATCACTCGTCCAGAGAAGTCCTACCGAGTGTGGTGGGCCTAACAATGATAATTAACCTTTAAGAACCCTGCCTTTTATATATAGGGCGGGCTTACCACTACCCTCCAGATGTCACATTTTATATATTTTTTTCAACAACTATAAGTTCTGAGTATTTTAAACATGCAGCACACTCTCCGTTTTTCTCTTCAAAATGCCGTTTATTTCATAATGCTGCCTACTTTGGTTCATGTATTATTCACATTTTACATACTGGGTGTGCTAAAATTTAAACGTAAAACTCGGGTGCCAAAAGGTTAAGCCTGGATAATGAGGAGGGCCTCGTCCGCTAGGGGCAATTGCGCCACGGAAATTTCAGGAATTTGGTGTACACAAGAACAGGCATTGTGCCAATAAATTTGGTGTAAATAAGAACAGGCATCGTGCCAATAAATTTGGTGTACATAAAGACAGACATTGTGCCAATAAATTTGGTGTACCTAAGAACAGGCATTGTGCGAATAAATTTGGTGTACATAAGAAGAGGCATTGTGCCAATAAATTTGGTGTACATAAGAACAGGCATTGTGCCAATAAATTTGGTGTACATAAAGACAGACATTGTGCCAATAAATTTGGTGTACATAAGAACAGGCATTTTGCCAATAAATTTGGTGTACATAAGAACAGGCATTTTGCCAATAAATTTGGTGTACATAAGAACAGGCATTGTGCCAATAAATTTGGTGTACATAAGAACAGGCATTGTGCCAATAAATTTGGTGTACATAAAGACAGACATTGTGCCAATACATTTGGTGTACATAAGAACAGGCAGTGTGCGAATAAATTTGGTGTACATAAGAACAGGCATTGTGCCAATAAATTTGGTGTACATAAGAACAGGCATTGTGCCAATAAATTTGGTGCACATAAAACAGGCATTGTGCCAATAAATTTGGTGTACATAAGAACAGGCACTGTGCCAATAAATTTGGTGTACACAAGAACAGGCATTGTGCCAATAAATTTGGTGTACATAAGAACAGGCATTGTGCCAATAAATTTGGTGTACATAAGAACAGGCACTGTGCCAATAAATTTGGTGTACATATGAACAGGCATTGTGCCAATAAATTTGGTGTACATAAGAACAGACATTGTGCCAATAAATTTGGTGTACATAAGAACAGGCATTGTGCTAATAAATTTGGTGTGCATAAGAACAGGCATTGTGCCAATAAATTTGTTGTACATAAGAACAGGCATTGTGCCAATAAATTTGGTGTACATAAGAACAGGCATTGTGCCAATAAATTTGGTGTACATAAGAACAGGCATTGTGCCAATGAATTTGGTGTACATAAGAACAGGCATTGTGCCAATAAATTTCCGCTCGTCGTTATGTGATCACCGGCGGTTTACTGAACTGATGCACCGAGTGGGGCTTAGATGAATGTTCAAAGAGCTGTTTGTGGACTGACTGACTGTTAATGGTTTAAATGCGGGTAAATTACAGTATTGTTGTAGTGGTGAAATTGATTGGTAATGAAGGAAATTAATTGAAACTTGTAAAAGTTGCAAAATGCTTAACCCTTTAAACTCCGAATTAAATCCCATCTGCTATTTGCTGGCATTATTAAGAGCTCACCATTTTCTCCACGTTAGCAGGATAAGGGTTAAATTATTAACCCGTAGGAGAATAATGTCATATATACATGCAGCACCCATTCTTGATGTTTCTAGATCACACACAACGACGCAGCACAGTCGGTAGTACTCCTCTGGACGAGTGATCAGCTCATCGCAGAGACCTCTACCTGACAACACACGACACTCACAACAGACA
>Ga0268261_10002914_pt1 | contig 12416 bp, 16 predicted proteins | sample TergutNc150P1_FD_190353 | JGI IMG/M metagenome (GOLD analysis project Ga0268261, IMG submission 190353) | Nasutitermes corniger P1 segment gut microbial community from laboratory colony in Florida, USA - Nc150 P1 (SPAdes) (version 2) | ecosystem: Host-associated > Arthropoda: Insects >... | reverse complement strand
CACACACACACACACACACACACACACACACACACACACACACACACACACACACACACACACACACACACACACACCTGTTATTTATATTATTCCCGCTAAGTAAGAGATAACACTTCAGAATCAGGCACTAAAACTAGAACAATTGATTGTTTTGTTCCCCTTATGTTACAAACAAAAATTCCTAAAAGGGTGAGCATAAGTATGGCTCCCATTCATCTTCATACACAACAGGTAAAAAGCCAGCTTACCATCATCTGCAGACGCAAGAAATTCACCAGATGGAGAAAACCTAACAACATTGACAGCTCTCTGATGCCTCTGAAGATCCGCAGCAAACTCAACTTTCACCGCACCTGTCACTTGTATTTCAACATGCCAAATCTGCAAAATGAATGGCTGTAACAGAATCTACACGAAACAGCATTCCCTGCAGATATAACACCCAATGAGAAGACACAATGATCAATAAAGAAGACAAACTTGTAGATAGTTACTGATCCACAGTATCATGGAAATTCTTGACAATGGAGCAACTTGTAAGCTATTACTAGCATATAAAATGACTTTCTCCATTGTCTAAAAAACACAACACCACACTATATAATCACAACAATTCAAAAGCTACTGCTTTCTTCATCAGGTGAACACATAATCTCTTAGATAAAATTTGCACAATTTAAATGACTCATAAGTTCACTTATGAGTTTCATCCTTACACATATTAAATATAAAATAATTCATCCAAATAACACTATAAGTCACACACATATCACAAATAATTATGGAAAAAAATATGAGATGTTTTTATGTCCACAATTATTTGTGAAGCTATGCTTGTGACCTGTAGTGTTATTTAGATTAATTATTTTATATTCAATATGTGTATGGACGAATCTCCTAAGTGAACTTATGGCTCAATTGTAATGTATGTGCTGATTTTATCTAAGAGACTATCTGTTCACCTGATGAAGAAACCAACAGCTCTTGAAAAACTGTGAATATATAGTGTGGTGCTGTGTCTATTAGATGATGGAAAAAGTTATTTTTTTCCCTTCATTTCTTTCCTTTTTTACTTATCATCAGTGTTCAGAAAATTTCCATTGCAACAAATGTCTTGTCACATGAGTGGACTGCAGTATCACTGACACCAACACAGGATGAGACTTCTCAGTTACCATGCCATTTACAAACACTGTTATGTGGGTTTCATTAAATTTAAATTGCTTTACTCTGCTTTCCATTACATAGTTTCCATAAAAGCAGCTGAGCTAGAATAGCTGATACAGCAACTACACTATGTGGCACGTGACCAAGAAATTGTGGTTCAATTCATGGTTTAGGAACTTAGGAACATTTATTGACTAAAAAATTTTCTAGCATAATCATTCTGACTTATGCTGTTTTTAGGTACTATATTCAGCCTCCGTTTGCTACAAAGGAGGAAATGAGGATTCTGGTCTTCTGGGATGTTACACTCTGTAGCAGGGTTAACGGATACGAACATTCCTTCAATGCATCTGGATCTGCTAACCCATCTATACAGCGTAACATTAACACTGTGAAAACCTCAAAGCACACAACTGAGATGTTTTTAATGGCCACAAAAGAATACCTGTTGAAAGCATTAAAGATTGTTGGGGAATCTTTCATTACCAGATTAATTGATGCTATTTTATCTCTACATGCTACCTTACCAATTGCTATTTTCACTCTATTCAAAACATCTTCCACCTTGTTGTCTACATTAATTATAAATTTCTTATTGTAGTCATTTAGCTTCTTTTATAAAATAACAAGAATCTTGCAGTGCTTCATGCATGGGGCTTTTTAGTTCAGGGTTCTTGCTGTCCCTATGCCTAGTGTAGTCTCCTACATTTACATTGTATTCTAATCTCATTTGTTGACCATCCACTTTCCATTCTTGTACTTGAAAATTTGTTTCAAATACTTCAATAAATGTATTATGAATACCATTCAATTTCTAATTAAGATTTGGCTTGTAACAGAAAACCAATTTCCATGTTTATGGAGCAGTTTAAATTGATCATTCATCATTGTTTATGTCTATGCTTAAACCTACGGAAATTACTTCCTGCTTTTTCAATGATCAATAAAACTGTGTACCATAATGCAATAGGTATTGATTAATAATTGTGCTCAATACGTTTTGAATACTCACAACAACATGCGAATCTATTCCACCGGTAGCCAAACGCTCAAAATTTTCGTTCTTACAGGCTAGCTGAATATCTACACTCAGGACAGGATCTCGATTGTGCCAAGATATTTCTGGGATTGTGCACTTCATCACGGGCTGGAAATGAAAACGTCATATACAATAAACCTTTTACCTAGAACTGCTGCATATACAAACTACGAGTATCCAATATAAATGCATAACTTACTATTTAATATAAACAAAGTCGAGTATACGAACATAAATAAATTGCTTTATCTGCAAGGCTAACACCACCTGATCGTACGTCCACTTTCGATTCCCGCGCAAATTCACTTGCCCACAGACAGTGAAACACAATAAATGCTAAGTTTAATTATGTGAGACGAGAAATTTATGCTCTTAGTCACCAAATTAGTCTGACAGCAAACCTTACTCTTTTTAAAACCTGTTTCCTAAGTATAAATTCCGTAGACCTCCTACTGCCTATTTAAATGCACGACTTAATACAATTTCAGACCACGGATCATTTAGAACCAAGACTACACGAGTGACAATAGAGCTAACCACGTTCTGTTTGGTTACTTGTGGTTATGATGTGGTAAAATGAGCCACATATAGCTGACAGATGAGGACAGACATTTTGTCCTGGGGCGTAATGCAGCGTTACGGGATACTTGGTTCTGGACGTTTCGAAAACACGTAATGGTCTCAAAACGTTCGTGAACAAGTCACAAGTGTGTGATGACTTGGATGATTAGCTCAACGTTCTCTTAACCCCGGCAATAGGCAAAGGTGAATTGTCTGTTGCACACCCCGCCCCGCTTAAGAAATGAGGAAAGAGCACCCGATACACATCGAATAGGTGACTGCGTGTGTCCACCTAGGTCTGTAGGTTATGACGAACGACTACACATTCGTAAAAGATAAGAGAATAAATACAGCTGAACCATGTAAGTGATTCCTGCTACCAAATTGCATATGATCGGTTTGTGTACTATAATCATTGCAGTCATTTTGTGTCTGGAATATCGTAGGGAAATTCATATGCAGCCGTAGTGAGTTTCCCACCCTGTGAATTACTGTGCCCCAAGAAGAATAGCGGGAAAATGCGAAGTGTTAGTGAAATTTATTGGTTAAGTCTTTGTAGTGCCTTTGACGTATGCGTAACCTGTCCAGAAATTTGAATATTATCAGCATAGTGGAGTGGAAGCTTTGATCAGCACTCGTACAATGAAGAAGAACGTTCCTAAGAATGAATATTCCTTTTACAAGAGGGGGAAAGACAAATCTAGGTATGACTATTCGCTCAGTCGAGGTATTTATGTATGTAGCCAAAAACACTGGCGTACAGATTACAGAACGCGCAGACTTTATGAACGAAGTGCCACTTCTTTTACATGTACATTACAGGAACATATTTGTACAAAAGGTTCCAAACTGCAGGGTGTTTTTATACAAGTTATTTTGAGTATATTTGAACACATGCCCGATTATCAATCGTTACGCCGCCACGAGAATTGTATGTACATAACTGATAGAAAATTTTACAATACGTATATTTCGTAAGTGTACAAATGAGAAGAAAGGTATGTATCATAACACCACAAAGATGTCCACTAAATCTTAACCTATGGCACATCCCTTGTCCCATAACACCACAAAAAAAAGCAGCCATTAAGTCTTACCTTACTGTATGCACAATATCGAAAGAATATTGTGTCACAAAATACCACAAAGAAATATGTCAATTTTTATTTATGGTACAGAGTTAGTTTTGTAAGTGTAATTGTGTTACAATACGGAAAAAAAATCATTTGTTTTGATTAGATGATCTCAACAAACGTCAATTTTCAGTTATGTCACACTGATCACTGGTCAAAATGTACTCCAATGTTCTGTATGCACTGTCCTGCCCATCTAAAAGATAATTTATTGCCTTCTGATAATTTCATCACTTCGCTTTATGCAGTCAGCAGACTCCATGATTTACTGCATGAATTCTTCTCTTGTGTGCGATTGTTGCCAGTAGTGTATGTCCTTCATATGCCCCAACAAAAAGCAACCAAGGGGTATGAGGTTCAGGGATATCACAGCCCAGGCCTGTGGACCAAAATGAGTGTGACATACAAGGGAGTAGTGTTTGCCAGAAGTGGGAGTAAGTCTGAAGCTGGTTCATACAACTCATACCATGAAGAATCTCAAAAAATGAAATGTGCTCATAACAATGTAGCAGTTGATAATCAGGCTATGTTGATATAGCTTTTTTTTTTTTACTCAAAATGACTCTTATAACAACATCCTAAAATGTGGCACACCTTATTGAGAATATGCTGTATGTACAGTTAGTAAATGCATGTATCTCATTTCCATAGGATCAGTCTGAACCCCACACCCAAACCACAACAGAAAAAGACATCAACTCCTACCAAGAGCTCTGTTGACACATTTACTGAGCCATACTTAAATGTGTCCAACATCAGTCGTGTAAGCACCTGTACCAGTGAGTCGGATAGGATGTTCAACAAGAGGGCTGTAAGTAAGGTAACATAGAACAATTGACTTGATATTGTAAAAATGTTAAAGTTGTTGATTAGTTCAAAAGTCATCAAGGACACACACACACACACACTTAAAAACCTATCACTATAAGCCTGTCTTCCCATATTCAGTAAAGAGGGTAATCTAAAAGCTCACTTACCTTGCATAATTATTGTGCTGAATTTTAAAAACTCAAGATTTGGATATCTTGTAATTCTAAGTTCACAAATTTTAAATTTTATCCTTCCAATGCAACTCAAGAGACTTGACTGAGGTCGGTTGTTGAAAGTATTATATGACAAGCACGTGTGCATATATACACACACACACACACACACACACCATTCCTAACTGTGCTGCAACTTGCACTGCAGGAGATTATTTTGATTCTCAGAAGCAATGTACTTGCTTGCAGGGAATGACGTAGCACTCACACAAGATGTACTTAATCTCATAAGCAATCCACCTTCTTGCAGGAAGTGACAGTATCCCAGGATGACTTGGAATATGCTCATAATTTTTATCTACTGGCCATGGCAACAACTCATCTACAAGAGAAGTCATTGTCAGAAGTTACGCCTGGAAATGAAGTGAGGATTGTTTAAACTTTTAATGATTTCCTGTTTGCTGTTATTAACTCCTTCACAGCGAGTAACTGGTGACCAGCCATACTGTTGTACTGAATGTAGCTTCATTTCTTTAATTATACGTGGTACTTTTTATTCTAAAGTGTGAGGTGATGAAGTCCAGGATGAGGATCACCCACAGCATAGAGGATGGTAGGAAATGGAAGGATGAATTATAGCTGCAAAACTGGATTTGTTTAGATTTAATTGCAACAACCATGATCAATTCGTGTGCATGGTTAGTAATACATTAACACACAATGTAGAACAACAAGTAGTGCCATTCTTTTGGCACTTTTTACCCCATAAAATATATAAATTATTGGGGCTCAAGGATCCATTGTGCCATTGTGCCATTTGAAGGTGTAAGCTATGGCAGATTTGCACAAATTATCCAAAATTCTAGTAGCCAATTCTAGATGACAGAAGGGTGACATGAAGCAACTTCCATATTGCGGACCCACAAATATTAGGCACCGCCACATAAAATTTAGATGGCCAGGTGACCTGGCATATGGGATTTGTGCATCCCTGCACTACAGAATGTGTGAGCACATACCGATTTCTGAGTGATTTTGATCTAGTTTGATTCTTGTAAGTGTCATTATTTTGGAGATATGCTTTTGATATTTCTATATCCTATACGAATACAGCCGTGATTCACTCCACTAACTCAGTACACGTATTAACCAGCACAAAGGTACTTCTGCTGGTGCTTGTTTAATTTTGTCGTCCTTAGGCATCTCTGTATAGCTGATTCATATATTAAGGGAAATCTGCCATCTCCATTAATTTTTTTTCCAAACAGGGAATACGGTATACCATCAATATATTCTTAGTTGCAGTATCCTGTCCAACAGTTTATTTGGGATTTGAGGTATAGGAAGGTCTCTATCTTGCAGCTAAATCATACACCTTCTTCTAGCTAACTTTGCTATGCAACTTATTTACATAATCAATGTGTAGAGAGAAAAGTTTCTCTGACTTCTCTGTTCATGTTGTATCCACCATGTACAGTCTGACAAAGCTGATGCAAGGCAACTGACATATCCATTCAAAGTTACCTTTCTAAAGATCCTCCAGTTTGTTTAGCTACCAGGAAAAGTGCTATTTTTGACCAGTACAGGTTTTGTCTTAGTGCCGTATTTAGTTCAATACTTAAGTCACAATCCTGCCTCACAGGCTCAACAAGAGTTGCAGGACAGTGATTCTCTTCACACCTTCCATGGAATCTTGTTTGTACCTGCTCCCAATGGTGTTACCAGTGTGGACTCAAAATTATTAAGCCAAGTGACACAGTTTATACAAGCATCTCATCTCAAATTGTGTACTTCCATGTTTGCAGGGGTTTGTAAAGTATAATTCAGGTTGTTCTCAGTTTTGGCTCAAAATTTCCTAATATGCGTAAAGTTCCAGGACAGCATAGTCAGTATAGTGTCTAGGCTATGGAATGAACTATCCATGGTTGTAATCTTGGCAGGGACAAGTGATTTTTTCTTATCCAAAACATCCGTACTGTCTTTAGGGCCCACCTCCCTCCTATTCACTGGGTACAAGGGTTCTTTCCCAGAAGGTAAAGCAGGTGGAGCAGGAGGAAAAATACACACCTCAATCTAGTGCTGAAATTAACATGAGTGGAGCTGTGTCTCCACTTTCCCCTAAGTGCCTTCATGATGTGTGCAGGTGCAGGGTTTAGATACCATCCACTTTTTATTTAGAAGCTATTACTGGCCCTTCTTTTTCAGTGTGTTCACATTCCTGCAGGGCCTGTTGAAATCACTGTCCGTCTGTTGTATGCATATAAAAACTTAGAAACTGAACAGAACTGCTTGAAATTTGGCAATCAGAATCGGTGCTATAAGTTCCAATCTAAGATACAATTCCATTGCATTTTACAACTATATTATGTCTGCACTACACATTTAAGCATGATCATGTCATCTTCAGGTATGATAGTGTCATGCAGTACTTCAGCATTATTCATGAAATAGTTGTTACTTAAAATACATATGATCTGAGTGTATAGAAATTAAATTAGGCCTTAATACCATGTTACAAAACTCAACATAACTTTACCTGCAGCGGTGGATTATTTGTTGTAACACATGAACAGTACTCCATTCTGTTGAAGTGAAATGGTGGTATAATATTTTCCATCCAAGAACAAAAACAGTCTGCAAACTGGGGCAGACATAAACCCAGAACATGTGGTTTCATCATACAGAATTGGTTAAAGGTCCACTTCCCCATACCAAACCAATCTGGAAAGAAACCATGCCTTCCATCACATAGTATCACCATACCACATACTACCAAAACAAGGACAAATGAGGAAAATCTGCTGGAACTGAATATTTTAACTAATTGTAGAAAGTAATTTAATTTTTATTTTATTTCAGTTTTAAACAATTTGACAAGTGATTGAGAGCTCAATCAAATGATACAAGCTAATGTAAATAAACTGTTTTATATTTGTGTAATTATTGGATGGCCTGGGGTGACCATCATGGTCAAAACATGATTTTAACTTAAATATTAATAAATTTGTGAAGAAGACAGCAATTATAACATTTATATTGTTGCGGTAATCTTGGTACTGTATGTCTTTTCTAAAGTCTACACTTATACACATGTAAAGTCTATTCATGGGCACATACCACATAAAATCTATTCATGGGCACATACCATGCAAAAACAAAAGAAAATCTTGATTGCATATAGACTGCTCTATTGTCAAAGTCTTCATTCACATGTTGAAAAAATACAGGCAATAACAGGAGGAACATGTGAAAACTACAACATTACACATACATTTCCCAATGTCATTGTTTTTTTACAGAACCAGAAATTAACCTTGCTACATGAAGTGGAAAGAAAACGCAGTCACCTGGCAGCTCTGAAAAAACGTTGTGAAGAAGTTACATATCTGTCAGAACAAAGTCAGTTGCTCAGACGTGAAAAAGAAAAGCTTGGGTATCTCATGGGTGAGTTACAAAATTTCTGAGAAGTTTTCAAATGTTGAGGAAACTTTGTTGTTCCATCCCTCCGTGACACTTCCATCGATAATGATGTGTACATTCAATCTGCAGATGGGGAGATATTTTTTATAATTCAGCATAATAGTTATCTAAATGTACTACAACAGATGTATTAAATTTGATGTTTTCAGAGCATTGGTGATGAAGATTCAGGTGTTTTGGGGATATGACACTGTGTGGAGGCATAAAAAACTACTGATGTTACAAAAGAACTTGCTGCCAATATCTTCTGGATCTGTGAAGTCCAAAAAGAATGTTTTCGAACTGCATAGACCCTCAAGATGGTGGCGGCAAGCTACTTTGAAATGTCAGGATATTTTACAAACCGACACAGTGACATATCCCAGAAGACTGGAATATTCATCTGCAACAGACATGTTTACATGCTGTCCAATTTAGTGGAATGGCATGGTGGTGATTCTGTTTCAGATTTTGTGTCAGCTGGACTCCAGAAAGTGGATCCATTAAAGAATACTTTAGACTGTGGACTGCCTGTTACAGGATTCCAGGCTGAACTGCCCAACTGTAAGTACAAACACATGGAAAGGTGTGAAAAATGAGTGCACTATACAGGGGCTGTGAAGATTACTGTCTTGTGGGATAGGACTGTTTATAGTCTGATAGGTAGTTTGAAATGGGGACATGGGGACAAAATACAGTAAAACTTCAATTTCATGTTCCTGCATTTTGCATTTTCCATGATTTTGCATAGTCCCAGCTGCATGTCCACAAGAACAGTGTTTCCCACATTTTATGCCATTTTTAGGTGGTCCTAACAAACATGTTAAAATTGGGGTTTTACTGTAATGCCTTATTGCACTTGTTTTGCAGGGTAGAAGAAAGTGTCATAAGAGCTGTGTTTTGTAAAGTTGAGTAGTTTTGCCTTTGTAATAAATTACAATACCTGAAACTTTAAGCAGCCTATGAAATGCACGTTTCAAGGTCTTTCAAACAATGTGTACATCATGACAGGCTGCTTTTTAGTTACAGAGGTATTTAATTGTTAGCAACTTGTGCAGCTGACCCAGCAGTCTTTTTGAACAGGCTGCCACAAAGGTCCTGTTGAGTTTTCAACCTCAAGATATTTTGTATTGCTGTAGGCTGTTCTCAGAATTTTCCAAGTTTATTTTTAATAATATGACAGCTGTCAGTGTATTTCTAAAGGTCTGTTTTTGAGATGGATTCTGCCTGTGGAAAGTACTGTTAGCATGCATAGTAGGGTCTGGAGGCTGCTATGGTGGCATATTCAAAAAATATACACACAGCTTTTAATGGTGTAGTTTTTGAAGAAAATGCATAAATATTGTTGGTTCATGCAAGCGTGCCAAGTCATCCAGGCGACTTAATGTTCTATGGTGGCACCTTATACTTTAAGCACAATTCCTGCAGTTCCCACCTCCCCATTACATACAACAATGTGTTACCAGCTCACATGCACCAAGCAGAAAGCACTAGATGACAGGGAGATTCACAGACCACTCCAGAATTGTGGGTCCTCAGTATGGGATTGGCCTCCAGTCACCCTTCTGGTGCCTAGAATTTGGAGGTGGCTGCTAGAGTTCTGGAAGATTGCTGGAGCCTTCTATTGATAATTATGAATGAATCACTGTAATATGGTTCATGACATTTTACAGAGACACATTGCACTAAGATGTACTACCAGTATCTAAATGAGGTTGAGAAATGTAACATAACACATTAATGGGAACTGGTCTTCCGCTCCTGTTTTTAGGCAGTCTCAAGAATACAGTATGTGAAAGTAATAAGATGCTGGAGAAGATGTGTGAAGCTATCCAAGAACACGGGCCCTTGTATTCCAAAACAGGTCAAGAAGTAGCAGATATTCAGAGCACTGTAACAAGTATTGCTGAAGCACAAAACAGGTACTGTTTATATTACATTGGTTTGTAGAATATCAGTTACAGGTATAACACTGACCTGCGATGATTTTGCATAAGTGATAAAGGTGGCGTGATCTATACCAAAATCAACATGCTGAGTTCAAAAATAGCACCAGTTTTTGCATATCACATCAGGATTTCATGTAATTTGATCATATGCACCGACTTGAGGCATACATTTTTACTGTATAGGTGCGTAATTTTTTCTTAGCGCCAGGAGCTACATTTTCTTGGCACAGAAATCACAATAAAGAGTTTCAGAAGTACTGTGCCAATGAGGATCAACTTGTTTCTTGTTTTGAAATCCCGAATGTGGTCCATCATTTGGGAAAAGAATCATATGATGCGAGTGACTGGGACTTGTTTATCGACTATTTGAAAAGGAGTTTAAAGGCAGTATTACCGCACTGTGGTAACATTTTAGCTTCCATGTCAATCGCACACTCAGTCCATCTCAAGGAAACCTATGAGAATTGAAGAATAGTGTTGGAAAAGATCAAAGACCATAAGCACAACTGGTATTTATGTGGCAGTATGAAGATTCTTGTAATGTTATTGGGACAACACGGAGGATGCACAAAGTTTCCATGCCTCCTATGCGAATGGATAGCAGAGCAAATGACATACACTGGACAACAAAAGACTGGCCTAAAAGGAAAGATTTGATTCAAGGATCCAAAAATGCCAGTTTAGTTGACAAGCAGAAAATTTTATTACCTCTCTTGCACATAAAACTTGGAATCATGAAGCAATTTGTTAAAGAGTTGGACAGGAGTGGTTCATGCTTCCAGTACCTCAGCATTAAGTTTCTCGTTTTATCTGAAGCTAAAGTGAAATGATGGACCACATATTCAAAAGCTCATGAAAGATGCTGCATTCACAAATACAATGAACGTCGAATGTCAGGCATGGAATGCATTCATAGAAGTTGTCAAGAATTTTCTAGGAGATGTAAACAAGATCCTCATTATAAAGAGATTGTCAAAAATATGTTGGAGAAGCTGAGAGTATATGGCTGTAACATGAGTTTGAAGTTACACTTATTGCATTCACATCTTGATTACATCCCAGGCAACTTAGGGGCTTTCAGTGAAGAACAGGGTGAAATGTTTCACCAAGATTTGAAAGAGCTGTAGAAACGTTACCAGAGATGTTGGGATGTAAACATGATGGCAGATTACTGCTGGTCTGTCAAACAAGAAGACACATCCCAGAAGCATTCACGGACAGCAAACATCCGCACATTCGCGGGGAAAAGAAAGCACAGATGTTCTGGCCTACATCCTAACTTCTCAGGAAATGTAAATAGACTTTTTCAACTTCGATGATATTTTCAGATGTCATGTACATATGCTTTGCATTTCTGCACAGTTTTCGGTCCACCTGTGCGTATTTCTTATCTTACCAGACAAAAGCACAAAACACCGTGTAAAATACTGAGATAGCACTGAAAATATGTAATATTATAACCATAAATATTCAAAATATTGAGGCTCTTTTCATTTATGTATACTTCCTTATCCACATATTCATCCTAAAAAAGAAAATAATCACAATCAGTTGAATAGTTCTGGAGTTTTGGGCTTTATATTCTCTTAACTTTCAATGAAAAATGGATACGTGATAGCAGACTGGTTACAGATTCGAATCGAGCAAGCCAAAATTAGCTAAAGTAACCTGTTCATAGACAATATAGAGAAAAAAAAGTTTTCATTTTGCAGAGCTGTGTAATTTAGTGTCAAATTGTGTTTCAATATGTTGATCCATAGAGTGGACGGAATAGGAAAGTTATGGGTAATTGCAAGACATTTGCTTTAAAGGACGTGGAAAAGTCTACTTAAATCTTGTAAGACTTTGAAGTTCTCACAGCAGAGGTGTTGAAGATTCAAGTTTCTGGGATGTTACGTTAGGTTGATTTGTTAACCCTTTAAATCCCATCTGCTATTTGCTGGCATTATTAGGAGCTCACCATTTTCTCCACGTTAGCAGGATAAGGGTTAAATCATTAACCTTTAGGCTACCAATGTCATATATATATGGAGCACCCATTCTTGATGTTTCTAGATCACACACAACGACGCAGCACAGTCGGTAGGACTCCTCTGGACGAGTGATCAGCTCGTCGCAGAGA
>Ga0268261_10002913_pt1 | contig 12417 bp, 5 predicted proteins | sample TergutNc150P1_FD_190353 | JGI IMG/M metagenome (GOLD analysis project Ga0268261, IMG submission 190353) | Nasutitermes corniger P1 segment gut microbial community from laboratory colony in Florida, USA - Nc150 P1 (SPAdes) (version 2) | ecosystem: Host-associated > Arthropoda: Insects > Digestive... | reverse complement strand
AATGGGTGCTCCATATATATATATGACATTAGTAGCCTAAAGGTTAATAATTTAACCCTTATCCTGCTAACGTGGAGAAAATGGTGAGCTCCTAATAATGCCAGCAAATAGCAGATGGGATTTAATTCGGGCTTCTAAGGGTTAATTTAAAATGCATTGAGACTGTTATTATCTACGATGAAACATAAATCATGTTAGCAGTCAAGTTACTCAGCGCACATATTCCAATAGCGAGAATTACTTGAACATGAAAATGACGGCACTGTCATTCCAATCGTCGATAAATATTTACCATTCGGCACGGCGTGACATATCAGACAGAATATTTGCCTAGTTAAGAGTGTAATTAACGCCGGTGTTTCAGTAGTTGCGGTCGTTGGTTATTTTAAGTCTATATTGCTTGAAATCACGCCATGAAACACATCCATCGTGAGAAGCTGATAGTCATCAAGTTTTTATGGAACGTGAAAGTACCAAAGAGCCTGCCAGTCGATTCTTTTGCCAGCCACATTGACTCAGTTCTCATCCTTACACCAGTACAGTTCGAGGCGCGTTCGCAAAATTGCGAAACGTGACGATTCGCTTTGTCATATATGTCCGTCCGACCGCATGAAACAACTAGGCTCCTACTGGACGAAATTTCATGAAATTTGTTATTTGATTATTCTTCGATAATATGTCGAGAAAAATTAAGTTTTATTAGAACACGACAAGAGTAGCGGGTACTTTACATGACCGGTGTTTATGTATATCTCGCAGAATTCTTCTGAAAATGAGTAATGCTTCAGTGAAAAGTAGTATAGACAATCAAAACACACATTCTGTGTTCAATAATTTTTTTTTTCGAAGGTCGTTCCTTCAGTGAGATAATGTGGAAAAATGTGGCAGAGCCAAACAGGCCACAGATGTCAATAAAATACGGCGCATGCGCTTTGCTTGCTGGCTACCACAGGCTACAAATACACACTCAGAATATGTAATACTTATTGCTTTTCCACTCCAACAATAGTTGCACGAACGCGCCTCAATATTGCATTATACATACATTGCCTGTCTTGTTAAATTATCCTTTCGTCTAATCCTAGATGTCCCAGAAGCTCTTCATCATTCAGATTTCCGATCACAACGTGTGTATATTTTTTCCCTCCCACACATCACAGCCCCAATCCAACTCTTTGATTTCATCGCTGTAACCGTATTATGTGAACCATACGAAATGCGAAGCCCCTAATTAGGCCTATGTTGTGCCCTCTTATTTATGTTGTCTTAGATTCGAGTACTGTCCGTTCCGTATTTTAAAACAATCTGTGCTCTTCCTTCGGGGTAAAATAATATAAAACGACACTTAGAAACAAGTCAAATTAAATACCTGTAGGCCTATATTAAAGTTTTCATGGATTGAGTAAGAGACGAGAGAACTGAAGACCATGAAATTAATAGAGAGCACCGCTTCCAGAATTTGATATAGCAGCAGGGTTTTGTGAATATAATTTTTGTTAGTTACTGTCGTTTCAAAATACTCCAATATTTCCACATTCTGGAAGGGGTTACGTTATGATTTTTTAAACATTTTTTGAGGGTACATCAGCTCCGCCGTTTTCAGATGTTAGTAAAGTTGTATGGAATTGAAGGACGCTTTTTCAGTTGAGATACTACATAATGCTATACTGTGTGAGATTATCGCATCAGTTTTGTGACTGTGGAACAGTCTTCAGTCAGTGTCTGATTTTTTAATATATATGCAGCTGCTGTTCGTATTTGACGACGAAATAAAAAGAAGAAAACCGTTAGTCATGTAACCAGAATACAAGTAATCTTTAGGGCATAACCGATACAGTACTTCTGCACCGCCTTTAAAAGAGTTTTATAGGAGAACCTTGAAAGATGAGGGAGAAATTAGAAACAAGAGTGCGTCTGAGTGGAAGAGAGAGAGTAATTCAATTATGCAAGAAACTGCAAGCAAAAACATGCAGCTGTGGAGGTAAAGTGAAAGACACGAGGCAGTAATGCTATGAAATGAGGTGGATGATAGTCGAATTTTAGGGCCTACAAGATTTTGGGATGTAACGTGAAGGGAAGCGATCGCTTTCAAGATGTTGCAGAGTGGAATTAAATGGCAAAGGTAAATTTGTTCCTACTTGGGCCATAAAAGCATACAACTTGATTCATCTGGCTTAGCATAGGGGCCACAAATTCCGTAAAACGTAGGAATTTTTTGATTGGATGAACGAATATTATCTTATCAATAACGACTGTAATTGATGTGCAGATGGTTGTACTAAACGGCGTATACACCATTAGGTTGGGTTCCTAACTATATAGTGTAATATAAAGAGCTTTGATTCAGTGTGTCCATACCCGTTGCTCACCTCTGATTTACACGACGCTTCAAACGTTCGATCTACTCCAGTCTTCGTTGTATTAACCATGTACTTAAAAGATTCCGTGTTCGGAACAAATCGTTGTCAATAATGTTCACATAAAAATAACAAAATAAATATGTGCGAAAGATATTCACGACCTGATTGACTTTTCATATACGTCAGACTCTCCTGGGATAGATCAACATGCAGTGTTCGGCATAGGCCTAATGCTGAAATAGCATTTATATTATGAATATGAAATCACACACAAACAATTCCTGTATGAGGAATTAGAATTCCTTGTGGGGAGGGGAGGGGAGGGGAGGGGAGGGGGGGAATTCATACTTTTTTCGATTAGATCTCTTCACGAAACGTAATAGACGGTAGGTCCAACCGCGGAATTGTAAGAGTGTTTGTTGGCAAAATGTAATGATTTCAGACTACTGTTACACATGAGCGGACAGAAAAGCTGTTTCTACGCGCGATTAATGACGCCGTCGTGAAGAAGGGCGACAGCGGCCAGAATTAATGGGCAGTATATGTTGCGTACTGGGAGTTGCCAGTAAGGGCACAAATATTGCAAGATGCTGCCAGCCATATTCTATACGCTGTTGTCCTCAGCTTTTTCCCGAGGAGGGTAAAATGAAAACCTGTAATCGTGTCATAACGCTGGGCCCTTCACTAAGAGAAATGTCTGTAAACAGTGACTTCAAAGTCGAGACATCCCAAATTTACGCTGAACTACTTCTTTATGGTTATCTAAATGCTGCACGCATGCGCCTGTTTGTTACAACTGTTGGCTGTCGCAAGGAATTTAATGGTATCTTGAAGACGCAGAATTGCATAAGGCGGACTGGATTTATCTGACACGGATAAATGTTAGGGCGGGCTCTTGTAAACACGGTAATGAAGTTTTGGGTTTTATAAAATTAGGAGCACTTCTTGAATAGGTCAGAAACTATTAGCTTTTCAAGAAGGGCTCGTAGCCATTGAGTAAGCTGGTTTCTTGTTCGGTCGGTATGACAGGTGGTTAATTAGTTGTAAACCTGTTATCTCGCGGCAACATATTCTCAATGTACGTACCATTTGTTCTGTCCAGGACATTTAACGATCACGTCCTACGTGGCTCTGGCCAGGCCCTGAGGACTCCGGAAGGTTTGGGCTCCCATAATTTCTAGACAGTCGTCTCTTGAACTTGATAAGGTTGTCGTTGCCGAATTTGTCATCAGGAGATATTCCTGGTACTCAATTCTGTTTGAGGCTGAGTCGACCCCCGGGCCATAGTGCGGTCGGAAGGCTTAATTAATGAAAAATCGCACTGGCCTCATCGGGAATCGAACCCGCGACCTTTCGTCTTGTAGCGTAGTATCTCAACTAACTGGTTGTGTGGTTATACAGAGACAATTCGCTAATTAAACATACTACACGGACAAAATTTTATAACTAGGAATACGGTAGTCTTGCAACATCAAGGGCGCACTGTCTTGACTGCTTTGAGCACTAGACTGACTGTTGAAATTCCACTTCGAACAAAGTATGTCTGTGTGTCGTCTTACACAGGTAGAGATTTCGAAATCTCGATTCATCTCCAAAGTAGATTTTCAGTTTTCTATAAAACAGAGGATGGGAAGAGCTTAATAAGCACGGAGATTAAATTCCCAACTGACAGAATTACAATACACGTATTACTGCGGACCGTAGCCACTACTCGTAAAACGCTGCTCACCGTATGGGTAGGCGCTTTATGTCGTATGTCTTCCACTTAGGATCACCGACTTTATTTTCATCTCAGCTGTAATGACAATAGCGCCACAACTACAATCATCAACAGTATCGCCAGACTATTAGACAACCGGATAGCATAGTCGATATAGCGAACGTGCAGTTGAGCCGTTCATATATATTAGAGCCCTAGGGAGATATTGTGAAGTCACAGTCTCTTACAGTAGTAGGTAACTAGAAGTTCACCCTAGAATAGGCCGTGAGTTGGCTGGGATAGTGTAGTCAGTATAGCGACTCGCTAGGGGCTGGACGGTCCCTGGATCGGATAGCGGTGGGGGCGAAGTTTTCTAAACCCGTTCAGACCGGCCCTTGGTCCCAGCCAGCCTCCTGTACAAGGGGTACTGGGTTGCTTTCCGGGGGGATAAAGCGGCCCGGGGCGGGGAATTGACCACCCAAACCCTCAAATAGCGCCGAGGTTAAAGAAAGAGTGTAGCTATACACGAACTCCTTTTCTGGACCATCACGACCTCTTCTAGGGTGAACTTTACCTTTTTTACAGGCCGTGAAAACCCAGAGGGGAGAGTAGACTTATAGGTGTAGCTCTTCGCTTTCTTTAACCTTGGCGCTAGGTGGAAGTGGGTGGTGAACGTCAATACCCGGCTTCTTTACCTCCAGGAAAGAGACCCGGTACCCAATGTACAGGAGGTTGGGTGCGCCCCAGGGCCGGTCTGGACGGGTGTGGAAATTCTCGCCAACACCGGGATTCGATCTCCCGACTGTCCAGCGAATCACTATATCAACTACACCACCCCGGCCAACCACACGAAATAACCGGATCATGAACCTTACAGCTTCATAAAAGACAGCATGTTAGATGTTAGGTGCACAGTACGACGTCGCGATGCCTACCCAAGAGCAGTGATCGCTATAGTGACTAGACTACATTCTGTACTATCTGGAGTTACAATCGCGGCTAGAGAAAGGGATTTTTCTCTTCTCCAGAACGTTCGTACATGCCCTGGAACCCACCCAGCCTCCTATTCAGTGCTTATCGGTAGCCATTTCCTCGGGATAAAGCCGTCGAAATGTGAGGCTGACCTTTCACGCCCCCCTTTCGTCCATCCTTTGCTGAGGTTAAGAATGAATTGAGCTATTCGTCGATTCCTCATGTGCCTTTATGACCTGCACAGAGACAACTACGCGTTTTGACCTTTCGCTTATTGGGAAGCTTGGGATTCCAGGCTCTTTAAATTCCGTGAGTGAAACACTGCAAACATAGGGCAATATTGTAAGAATTTGTTGAGTCCTTTTTTTCTATTGTATAGTGCTTCTTTTTGTGCAGTTTTCTGCAGCGTGCTGTCGTTTCTTCCACCTTAGGTGCTAAGTATCTTCTTAACAACCCACGTGAATATGAGAGACCAAGCTTCACACTTATATAGGAACTATAGGCAAAATTATAGTCTTGTATATTTTAATTCGTGTTTTTGCATAGCAAGACGGAAGGCTGTTGGAAGAATGGTAGCGGGTAAGTTGCTGGAATTTGGAAATTGAAATGTGTGATAGGCTAAAACTGTTGCTATTTTCTGGTGAGTTCCTTTAAACCCCTTTTATTCGTTCAGTAGGAGGAAACATAGATCTGAATATTGTGATCCGTATATCATAATTCTGTCTTTCGTAGGAAAGGAGGTCTCGACATTGTTTTATTCTGCACTTTTTAATATAATGGACGACACATGTTTCGTCTCTACTAGTATTGGTAGAGGGGAAGTTAACATATGTAGGGCTAAATAGAACAGTTTAATCATGAACACTATAAGTAATTGTTTTCTGTCGTCACTATTCAAGATGCAGTGAAAATTCGAAACTACAATTCTAATTTGATCGAACAGAAGTTACAAATCACCAAACTGCTGTAATTACAGCGATAGAATGTTTGTTAACAATTATTTTGAACAATTAAAACAAAATTCTTGAAAAACTAATAGCTGTTCATTAAAAACAGTTATGTATCCGTCACACACAACCACATTTTTCTAATATAGCTACATATTTCGGTCTGGAAAGGTCATCATCAGGCCACTTTTACAATATTTGAAGTAAGATAAAATACAGTGCAGTTGTATTCACACTATGGTATGTATTTGTTTTAGATAATTATTACAATGTAAAATTGTATAAATTATCAAAAATTGGTCGTGACCTAGCCAGTGGTTTTAAACGTCAAATTGTATATGGTTAAGGTTAAAAATATCACGTATAGGTTAAAATTATTAAAGTAATATGCGTGGGCAGTCCATAAAGAAACCGAACTTTTGAAATAGCGAGCCAACGGGCGCGCGTAGCATGCTCGCGACGGTGGCGTTGTGTAGCGGGGACTTTAAGCTTTATTCTGACACGAGCAGCATCACGCCACGTCTGTTAGTCATCGAGCCACAACCGCTTGAATGAGTGTGTGTTTAGTACCATCGGCGATTTTTTGCAAGTTGAAAAATGAAGGATCTTAAGGAGCAACGCGTTTGCATCAAATTCTGTTTCAGATTGGGAAAAAAACTTTTACGGAGGCTTTTCAGATGTTGCAGCACGCTTATGGAGAGGATCGTTTGAGCCGTACGCAATATCACGAATGGTACCAGCGTTTCAAATCGGGCAGAACGTCCATCGAAGACGACCCCAAAACTGGACGGCCTTCCACGTCAATGGACGACAATCACGTTGAGAAAGTGCTTGCTGTGATTCGTCAAAATCGTCGCCTAACTGTCCGTTAAGTTGCCTAAGAAGCAGGAATCTATAAAAGTTCGTCCCACCTGATTTTGACCGACAAACTGAAGATGCGTCGTATTGCCGCAAAATTTTTGCCGCGTCTGCAGACAGCTGCACAAAACGAGAACCGTGTCACAGTCAGTCAGGAGCTGTTTGATCTTTCCAGTGCCACCCTACTTTCCAGATTTGGCCCTGCGGACGTTTTCTTGTTCCCGAAGTTAAAATCCTCACTAAAAGGTCGCCGATTTCAGACGGTAGAGGAGATAGAAGAAAATCCGACACGGGGTTTTCGTGCCATCCCGCAAAACACGTTCCAGATCTGAAAAAAATCGTTGGGAGCGGTGTATCAAGAGCGGAGGGGAGTACTTTGAAGGAGACAAATTTGATTAAGTTGTATGTGAAGCAGTAAATTAAAAACAAAAAAGTTCGGTTTCTTTATGGACCGCCCTCGTATATCTTGCGTGTATAAAAATTGGAGTCGAAGGTGTCGGCTACGTGGTACAGAACAGGTGTTACCGTATAATGTATTACGCCGTAACGGTAGATAGGCAGTGTAAAATATGGATTTATAAAGATATATACATTACATAGAATTTTTTTAATTTTTCATGTATCTGCCTTTACCGTGAGTTACATATTTATAGCCAGATGTTCTCCAGGTTGAAGGCCACGTTCTGAAATTGTAAACGTTTAAATACGGTATTATTTCTGTGTGAAATATATGGTTAATGTATATTACTTATGTGTATAACGTACATTAATAGATGTTGAGCTAGTTAAGAAATTAAAGGACCTTCACGAAACCCGAAAGCTCGTAACATGTTGACAAGAGCTTTTCACTGGTCTGGATACTGAAACACTACAGTTACCTGCTGTTGGTTTTCTTATTACATTTTTTCATCTACCCCTAGGTCTTGCCATAGTATGTAGATGGTACAGTTGACAGCCAAGAGGAACTCAAGTACTTCGGGCACATTAACTATATTAACCACAACCAGTGACGGAGAGGGCATAGGTGAAGTCTAATGGTTGCAAGGAGACGAGAATGTCCAAGTACGTGACTGTTACCACGGCCTCAGTTTCGTTCCTGTTAACATCACCTCTTCTTCGGGGTCTATTTAATTACTGTGCTGTGTGGATACAGCAGATAAACAGCAAGTGTAATTTAAGGTGACGTCATTTAGGGATTAGTAGTGTGCAGTAATATCGATGCCTCTTAGCGTCTCACGTCAATCATTTATTGTAACAATATCTGCAGAAGAATATTAGAGGAAAGCCCACTCATTCATTTGTTAAACTACCTGCGTGTTTGCGTGTGACGTAAATTTGAACAGTGACACGTCAATAATACCTGTGCGAAGTGAAGCTAATGTCCTCATGTCCTCTACAACCTGCTGTTCCCCCCCCACCCCCACCCCCACCCCCACCACCAGAAGATCGACCATTTTGTAATCTGAAGCTTTTTTTCGTTTGTTTCCCCTTCCGTTTAAAATAAGAATAATTATGTCATTTGCGCTGGGTATCGGTGATTTCTGGGAGAAGCAGAACTGTATAGCACGCAAAGAAAGAAAGAAGAGGTGAGATTGAGTACAAGAGGAGACATGTTTCAGTCGAAGGACATGAAAGGGAATCATTGATACTGTTTCACCTACAGTATTACAGTACGACGCACTTAAGTTCTTGCTTTGGATAACCACGTGACGAACTTGAAATTAGGGGTGCTGATATGGAATGATCTGGCTCAGAATAAGAAATGGTGGCGTGCTGTGATGAACATGGTAAATAAACCTTCAGGTTTCATGAAAGAGTAATTTCGTGATTAGCTTACAGTATTAAATTCTCGTTAATAACTCTGTAGTTTGTCGAGGTGCTACGCGATGCAAATTAAATTATTTTAAATTGCAACAACAACAATAGGTTATATTGGAGAATGAAACTGAAACGGTATTTTATTCAGTGAAAATTGTTCATGTGTTAACTCGTACGGGGGGAAAAATTTTTGCATTTTATTGTCATATGTATGCTTCCTAGCTGGGTTCTTGAATCGGTTAGGTCACAGAAGGCAAGCAAGACGAGCCTGCCGAATGCGAGAAACAAGAAGCCAGTAGTGCGTGCCAGCGACCATCGTGCAAGCGCGTTTCCGACCCACTCACTTTAGCAAACACGTGTATATAAATGGGCCTGTCCTGCGTGGAAATGTTTAGCGAGCGAGCCTCTAAAACGGATGCTCAGGTATGTAACAGCGACCAAGCTTGTTTGTCCATTGCTGCCTGGGGCCTATTTTACAAAGCGACATGTCCTGCCATGACAGATGAAAATACTAGTCAGAATGGCATTAGTGACTGGAGTCTGTTTCACAGAACAAGCGACTAGTCAACTGCAGCAAAGTGACAGGCAAATTTGAGCCGTTTGACAAGTGTTTGTTTCACAAAGAATTTTTCTTGTCACCGTTAGTTGTCATTGCATAGCTTGTGCATGTGCATGATAGCACATACAGAAAGGGCCAAAAGTCGCTTCGCACCTATAAGCATTCGTCAGGAACATCCATCAGACTGAATTCATACGCGTTTTTAAAAAAAAAGATCAAGCATGTACGTGCATCTGTACAAGCACGTGGGTGGCCTTTTCTAACATTTGTGTAACTACAGTAAAAATGAGAAATGTATTTTATTATAATATATCTCAATATTCTCATTTTTCACAGTAAACCACAATTACTTTTGACTCGCTCTACTTAAGTGTTGTGGACAGCTAACCATAAACTTTTTTCACATAGAGCTTGTAGTGCTTACACTAACTGCGGGAAAGACAGAGTTACTAATAATCAGTGTTTATCTTTTCTGTGTATTGGACTGTGTCGCACACATCTCGCTGCACGACAGGTGGGAAGTGTCCTTATGCTGACACAAGAACGAAGGAAGATGTTTTTATTGTTTTTATTTGTCTCAAGTTTCTTGGTCAGAAATTTCTACTTTATTATTTCTTAATTGCGAGAACTTCCTGCCCGAACACCTAGCCCACCAGACCACTAAAGGAACTGGAAATGCACCCACGTAACATGAACAGAGAAGATGGCGTGACTTTAAGCAAGTCCTGGAAGCACCTTCTGCACACGCTTAAAGAAAGGAGACGGCCACCTGAAACAGAATATTTTGATCTGAACCATCACATGGCTCCCCTTCCTCACTCCGACACAACGCCATTTCTTCTTTACCTACTAGTGGCCTATACTTGGGTTCTTCGGCCTTCACAGCCTGTTTCTCTACTCGGACACGCCTCCTCCCCGTCCCTCCTTCCGATGGCTCTGGCTATTTTCGAGTCTAACCTTTCCCCGTATAAATAGCCCAACTCTCTCATCCCGGTTGTTCGCTACCCTGGTTGAGGTTTTCCGTGATTTTCCTCAGTTGTAAGGCAAATGCCAGGGTATACGATGTTAAGTCAGGGCACGGCCCACACTCCCCTCCCCAGGCGCGGCGGCTTCACCTAAGCGCCCGACAAAAGTCGCTTTTGGGACGGAGTCAGTCTGGGCTCGGTACCCAGACAGCCAACCACCCAAAGTTTATCCCTCCAATAATTAGTTTACGCCACATGGGCACTAGTCTTTTGCCACACCAGCCAAGGCCCTCAGCCTGACTTCAAAATCGTTAGCATTAGCATATTCCCCTGTTAGAGTTAAGGTGTCTGTTACAGAGCCCAGCAATGCGGTCAAACGCAGGAATGGCTAACAGACAGGAGGACGTCGACTTGCGCTTCACGCAAGTCTCCCCCCCCCCAGTTAAAACTTTGGCTTGGCTTGGCTTGGCTTGGCTCCCGGTTGTTCTTGGAAGTATGCGGCACTGCCCTCCTCCTATCGACCCATTAGTCTGTTGGACACGGTTGGTAAACTATCTGAAAAGATCCTATTAAACAAGGTCCTGTATGAAGTAAGCGAGCGCAGGCTGATGGGAGACTAGCAGTTTGGGTTTCCTCCAAGGACGTGTCCTTGCAGTTGGCCCGCCTCGTTTTAAGATTAACCAGGAACTTTGGCGAAAAGGGGATAACAGGCGCGGTTTTCCTCGACGTGAGCACCGCCTTCGATATCATTTGGATCGATAGCCTCCTTTACAAGCTAACGATCCTAAATCTCCCGTCCTACTTAGTCCACACCATCTCATCATTCCTTCGGTGTCGCACGTTTGCAGCGCCCTTCCAGACATCCACGTCATCCCGTCGTGGCATGCGTGCTGGGGTGGCGCAGGGTGGTTTCATCACCCAATACTTTTCAGTCTGTATGTCAACGACATGCCCACACCATCACACCACGTCGAGTTGCCCCTCTACGCGGACGACACGGCCACCATAGCCACGTCCCGTAAGCCGACGCTGCTCGTCAGCTACCTGGAATCCTACCTCAAGGACCTTCAACGGTGGCTGAGTGAATTGAGAATCGCCATAAATGTCTAGAAGAGCACCGCGATAATCTTCGCTTCATCCAGCCCCGACCAGTAACACTTTTCGGGGAGCCAATCTAATGGGTCGACAACTCGTTATCTGGGAGTGACCCTAGATACACGGCTGACATGGTCGCGCCACATCCATCAGGTCAGGAAGAAAACTGCTCAAAAGATGGATACGCTGGGTCCCATCCTGAACGGAAAAATGATCTCTCCATCAGGAACGGAGTCTCGCTGTATAAGCAGCTCATCCTCCTCGTGGCGGATTATGTGTGCCCCGCATGGAGGTCCGCCGCCTGCACGCACATCCGGAGGCTGCAGGTGCTACAATACTGTGTCTCCGCCTTGCTAGGGTGCCCCCCGGTACGTTAGTAGCAGGCAGATTCACGAGAATCTGGGTGTTGCACTATTCGCCGACCACATCAGAGCCCTAACCGCGAGCTTCGACTCAAAGCTGACGTAAGGAACCCCCTAGTTCGGCAACTCGACACATACGTACGCTGACCGAGGGTTGATCCCCGTCGCCTGACGCGAAAGCCAAGGGCGGTGGGGGCAGCAAGCTAGTGGAGGCCATCGCTAGACGATGACGAAGTCGACTAAACGAATGGTATTCGGCGCTGATCAGCCGAGCACCCTTCGGATACCCTGGCTGAAGTTTTCCGTGATTTTTCCTCAGTTGTAAGGCAAATGCGAGGGTATACAATGCAAAGTCGGCGCACGGCCCGCACTCCCCTCCCTCAGGCGTGGCGTCTTCACCTATGCGCCTGACAATAGTCGCATACCGCACCTTGCGAGAATATTAACGAAAAAATGGTAAAAGTCCTGGAGAAGACAACGTTAATTCAGAGTTATACAAGTGCGCGCCAGAATAGTTTTAACCCTTAGGCGCCGAACGACATATATATATGTCGCGCTGTGGAGGTCTTTAACCCTTAGGCGACTAATGTCATATATATATATGGAGCACCCATTCTTGATGTTTCTAGATCACACACAACGACGCAGCACAGTCGGTAGGACTCCTCTGGACGAGTGATCAGCTCGTCGCAGAGACCTCTACCTGACAACACACGACACTCACAACAGACAAATATCCATGCCCCGGTGGGATTCGAACCCAAGATCTCAGCAGGCGAGCG
>Ga0268261_10002912_pt1 | contig 12418 bp, 10 predicted proteins | sample TergutNc150P1_FD_190353 | JGI IMG/M metagenome (GOLD analysis project Ga0268261, IMG submission 190353) | Nasutitermes corniger P1 segment gut microbial community from laboratory colony in Florida, USA - Nc150 P1 (SPAdes) (version 2) | ecosystem: Host-associated > Arthropoda: Insects >... | reverse complement strand
TTGTTGCGTTCAGTGGAGGCTGTTCGAGGGCGACCGCTCCGAGGCTCATCTTGGATGCTCGTGTTCCCATCTTTAAAATGTTTCACCCATCTTCGAACACTGCTCGCACCCATGCACACACTTTCATAAGCACGCTGAAGTCTCTGGTGAATTTCTGCAGCAGGAATTTCCTCTTTAACAAGAAATTCGATGACAGCACGCTGGCGAAACGACATATCGTTGTCGGCCATTTTGTTTGGAGTGATACTGGACACGTGATCCAAGCTATTGACGTCTCAAGACACTCAAGGATAACACAACGGCTGGTTCCATCTACCACCGCACACTCCTTCGTCTGCTGTACCCAGTTCGCATGCAAAAAGAAGTTGATCATGACTTTCCGTACGACCCTCGTGTATATATATGTGTGTGTGTGTGTGTGTGTGTGTGTATACGCTCCACGCATACATACATACATACATACATACATATATTTCGATATGTTTTCTACCTCGAAATCTTGAGGTAGGGTGTTTACGCATATCTACAAGAGTACATGACATCACGTTTCAACAATCAGTATCTTCTAATGCTATAACATGTAACAATTATTATACTGTACCGTAACTACAGAAAAAGCAGCGAAGCAAACTGTGATCAGCGTAATCAGAAAGTTTCCACATACAGAGATATTCAGTGTATCTTCCAGTTGCTGAATGAACCTGCGTATAGAGGAACAGGTATAGTAATTTGAAAATATTTAACATGTAATATGTTACTGGGCATTACTCTTTTGTTTCAGTTTTAAATGTTAGATTATGAGCTTTTGAAAAAAAAAATGTTAAAAAGGCTGTTTGTATGATGATGTGTGTGTACGTTTTGTAATAAATATTAGAGAAGTTTAGGAGCCGAGTGCCTTTGAGTTATAGATGGCTATTGGAAAGCTGTAAAACACAAATCACCAATTATTGATCAAATCCAAGATGAATTAATTATAGCAGGGGTTAGATTAATTCTTTATGAGATCTCTAAACTTATTAATTCTATTTGAAATAAGGAGGAAATGCCTGAGAATTGGAAGGAGTCAATCATTGTGCCTATTTCTAAGCAAGGTAAAGATACAGAATGTAATTATTTATAGAGGCATACAAATTGGGTCAATTACATACAAATATATATTCAAGATCCAGCTGTGAATGTTAACTCCAAATGCGGAGGAATTTATAGGGGATAATTAGTGTTGATTTCGACGCAACAAATCAAATACTAATCATGCAGTCTACGTTCTTCAAATACTTCAGAAAATTCGGTAATATAATTAATCAGTGCATAATCGATTTATAGAGTTCAGAAAAGCTTACGATTTATTTAGGAGAGAGATCTTGTATAACTTTCTCATTGTGTCTTATTTTCTCATCTAGCTGATGAAAATAATAAACATATGAATGAATGAAACCTGTAGCAGAGTCCTGGTAGGCAAGCGATTTTCTGACATGTTTCCTAATTGGAAAGGTTTGATACAAAGTGAAACTTGGTTGCCTTTGCTTTTCAAGTTTGCCTTAGAATAAAACATTAGGAAGTTTCAGTTGTACCAGGATGGCTAGAAACTGTAATGTACACATCAGCCGATTGCTTATGTAAACGTACATACTGTATAGAAAATCCAGAATATTTGTTAGTCGCTAGTAAGAAGACTGTTCCAGAAGTGAACGCTGATAAAACTAAGTACATGATCATGCCTCAAGATAAGAATGCAGGTCGAAGTCAATATATAGAGATTGATGATAGCTCCTTAGAAAGGGAGGACGAGTTCCAGTATGTGGGAACAACCTATACAAATGAAAATTTTAATCAGGAACAAATCAGGAGGAAGTGGAATTCAGTGAATGGTATTCATTCGATGCAAATTTAAAATTTAGATATTATGATATTTAATTTTGCCTGTTGTGTTGTATGGGTGTGAAATATGGTAGTTTACAATGAGGGAGAAACGTGGCCTGAGAGTATTTGAGAATAGCATGCTGATTATATTTGGGACTGTGATGGACGAGTTAATAGGGGAGTGGACAAAACTACATAATGAGGAGCATAATGTTCCGAACTCCCCACCCAATATGGTTGTGGTAATCAAATTTCAGAGAATTAATTTGGCGGGGCATAAAGCAAGTATTTGTGAAGAGAAGTGTCTACAAGCATTTGGTGGTTAAACCTGAGGGATAGATACCACATGGAAGGTGCAAGCTTAAATAATAGGATAATGTTAAATTAGATCTTCAGAAGGTGGTGTGTGGGCTTTGAATGGATCGATCTGGCTGAGTGTAGGATACGTGGTGGGCACTTGTAAATGTACAGATGCTCATTCGGGTTCTATAAAAAGCGGGGTATTTTTTGACAAGCTAAAACCCCGTTACCTTCTGGAGAATGGCTCTGCTACATGGAGTACGTAAGTCAGAATGTAAGTAAATAAGTAAGTAATTATGAAAGACGGTAAATTAAGTACTTCTATTTTGACATTACAATTAAGTGTTTGTATATTCTTTTGAACTTACTCCGTAATATTCTGATGGTGTCGAATGCACGCATTTAACTTTTTTAGCAAGTTGCAGTTTGCAGCTTTATGAACTTGTTTATCTTCCAGCCCGTGGTTGGGCGTGATATGTTGCTGTCTGATATCCAATATGGCCACCTTCAGCTTCTGGAACTGACTACAGGCCACAGCGATCAGAGTGGTAACCAGAGACACGTAACCACATACAATACTGATTGTTAGCAGTGATGTGAAACTCTGTAAATAAGTGAATTTTAATAACATAAGTTTACGTTAAATGAAGCACTTAAAGGATTCTGACTTAAATAAATTCTGCCTGCACTAATGACCATAAGGAAATGACAAGTTCGACTCGTACTCTTTTTTTCAAGATTTATTTTTCTTTCATAGAATGTAAATTCACATCCAGTCAAACAGGCATTTCTTTTGACTGGATTGAATGAATGACTTAACGTATTCGGAAGGAAAACGCTTTAGAATGTCTGTTTTATCTTTATAATTTCACACTAAATTCTTCGGTGAAAAAATCTGGTATCGTGATGTGAACACATGAATGCGAAGCATGGAGACGTCGTGGTTGTATGAAAATGTACATTTGCTTAGGAATTATATTACTGTGGGAAGCAATTTGTCTAAGATAAAAAAAATTTGATATCTCCTATTACAGGACGTAGTCTATGGAACATAAAATTGTTTTTGTGTACTCTTTCTTAATTATAAAATTTGCTAATTTGTTTTGACTCTCTTGTGCTTTATTGTGTTGCTCCAGTAAATACTTTGTGCTGCGAAGTGCCAGATAGAGTGGGTATATAACTGAGAAGCCGATCCCTGTGGTCGGGCGGTCTAAGGCGTGGGTCTGCGTCCGATGGCTTGCTGAGATTGGGGTTCGAATCCCACCAAGGGCATGGATGTGTGTCTGTTGAGTGTTGTCAATTAGAGGTCTCAGCGTCTGATTACTCGTCCGGAGGATCCTACCGAGTGTGCTGTGTCTGAGTGTTATTTCGAAGCTTCGTGGAAGAAGAAGTCATGACCGGAATACGGACCCAAGCGCCACAAAAAAAAATTGACGTCTGGACGGAAAGTAACCTGTCAATTGAATGATAGTTGTTAACAGCTGAACTTAATGAATCAAAACAAACTGTTGTACTGCAGATATATTGCTTACACACAAATTACGTTCTCTTCTTTTCACATGCGTCAGTGCATGTGTGGCTTGATGTAGAATTGCGGCGGTTTGGTGAGTGTTGGGTTAACGTTTGTGGAAGGTTTACAAATAAACCGTGGGGGTAAGGAAAGTGAGTGCTGTGTTCTTTGTGGCTGAGATTATCATAAATCTTACGATTGCCCTGTATAACCTGATCTGTTTCACTGACATCTGTCTCCAGGTATAATTAACAAATTTCCCTGCTAAACACAACACAACTTTAGATCACGTAATGGCACGAACGTTAATCTGAACAGCTTGTAGTGCTGTAGCGCTATGGATTTGTATTCAAATGGGTGCCGGCCAATACACTGGATGTGACAAATTTTTCCATCATTCTCTCAGTTCTGCAAGTAAATTCTGGCTCAGTGACACGGAAAATCGAAGATGGTTTATTTGATATTTCTTTTTTACAATTCCTCATCGTCAGCCAACCGACCGACGCTATGTAGTTGGAGATCATCTTAGAAAAACAAAGAAGGAAAGAGAACAGAACGAAAGAATGAAAGAAAGAAAGAAAGATAGAAAGAAAGAAAAAAATGAATGCTAGAAATAAATAAAGGAAAAAGAAGTGTGTCATTTAACTAAATCTGTTAATATAAGAAGAATAATGAAATAGATAACAAGAATTTTGTCTTATAAATTGTTACCTGTGAGATGTTAACCAGTTCATAGAACGGTGAAACAGTCCAGTCGAAAGGATACCACGCACTGAATATCGTTTCATGATTTGTCACGATGCGTGTTGAAGACTGGACGGTATGAAAACATAACAGCACAAAAAATGCACTTCTACTGAACTTCATAGTCAGCGGGATCCATCCTGCCACTGTTAAGTGTCCGGTGTCAGCGTCTCTGGTCGGCATATCTTCCCACGTGAAGCTGTCTGTTAGGTCCATCGCACGTTCAATACTTCGTTTTCCCAATCTGAGACAAATAAACAAAACCGGTACCTCAGGTTCATTAATTGTGGGAAAGCAGTCAAAGGAGAGCAGGACGCTTTGGGTGTCGTGTTGTGAGATTTTGAGCATATAAATTCTTTGCAATTGAAATTCTGATTGGTTGGAATTACATGTTCTGTCTGGTGTAGAATCCATTAAATTTACGCTACTACATTTTTGTCTCGTTTCAATAGGCAAAAAACACTGTCTCTTATATCAAAATCTGGCATTTGAACAATGTATATGTTCTGTTCTAGAACGTCCCTATCCCAGTAGTTGTGCTAAGTTTCTTCAAACAATTTTAGACTAACTTTACAGTCTCAACTCCAATGTATATTCTACACTGACTTATTTCCATACAAGGTCGTAGACTATGCATCAGTCAAACAGTATGATATTCTAATATTCTATATTTTATACATAAAAAATTAAGCCCATTTAATGTATGGTGCACTTAGATAAAAATAATTGGTAGATATGTGAAGAGAGCGTTCCATTCCAAACATTACTTTTGTAATATATTTGGTATAAATTGTTATCAGATGTACGATAGTGAAGAAATTACAACCAGTGTTGTTACTTACCTGCAGTAGGAATATATCCACATAATATTTGTGAACGGAATCAAAATACGCATTGTCGTCATGGCATGTCTCACATCGTCCCTGTGTACGTACACATCGACGAACATGCCTATAAATGTACTGAAAGTACATATAATCACTGTTATCATGTACACACCGTAAATAGTCGATATTTTCTTCATCTGAATTGGAATTCCTGCTATTTTGAAGAGGAAAATCATCGGACCGAGACGACTCTCCGACAGTCCCTTTAGTTTTGTTCCTTCTCTATTCATGTGGAAACGATGTACTTCAATGAGAAATAAAACACAGTTTAAAATATTACTCGAAGCTTTGGAAAGTTCACGTTTTTTTTTATTTGTCACCTTCCAGCTGCTCAGTACGTCTCTGAGTGTCCGGCCTTTCTGAACTACACTGAGCTCCTTAACAAAGCGTTGCTATTGGTAGAAGCATGATCAATAGTTTGTTAAATTGCATTATTAATAAGACACGGAAGTTGGAATTTGAGAATCGTTAATTTGTTTCCGTATAACTGGGGGCAACTACGGAGCGTCGGAAGTTGTAACCATGATATTGAAAAATTCTAAGAAAGACGGAATCAGACCGTGTTCCCAATATTTAATTTACAGTGTTAGAAAATTTACCGAATAAGGAGCAGATGTTTCATTCTGAGTTTATGTACATTGCGTGAATGAGAAAATACTGGAAAAGTCAAAGAATTAAACGAGAAAATATAATAAATTCAAATTACTCGTACTTCTTCTCAGATTTTAGTCAAACCTTAAATTTCTCAACAGGAAAAAAATCCTCAAATATGAAATTTGATAAAAATTCGTGCAGTAGTAGCAGAGTGGTTTTGTGCGTACCAACAGACAAACAGACAAATGTGACGATGCTAATAGTCGATTTTCTTACTCTTTCTTTACAACCTAAAATGTAAATTTAATATATGTAATATTAAATTTATTTTATTTTTTGTGTATTTGGTTACGATTAACTTTGTAGCATCTTTATTAGGAAATACTGATCATTTATGACTATTTTAGATAGAAATTCCTTATAATATTTACATGCTCTTTGACCCACTATCTCTTTTTCTGTATTTTATGATTGTCCTCTGAAACAATTTCTCTCTTAGTACTCAAAATGTTAAACTCTGGTAGGTTGGAATATTATGGAATTTGTGTTGAAAACTGATACTTGTCGGTTGTGTCTGGAGTCGCGTGAGGAATTACAATTTTGATAAAAGTAAACTGTTATTTCAACTGTCAGGAATTTTTCGTATGAGGAAGACGTATGCTGCTAGATTGCCCAGGATTTATTCACATATTGATATAACCCATTCTTCTGCAGGCAATGAAACGACAATTTACCGACACTGATATTGAAACTGTGGCTGTGTTTGTGATTTACAAACTCTCTGTCTGACCACTCAGCCGAGACCTCCTCTTAAATTTGTGATTTTGTCTGCAGCCGAGACCTCCTCTTAAATTTGTGATTTTGTCTGATGAAAGAGTAATTTTATTTTGCTAAGTGCTGGTGCCTAATGACTGCACCGTTACTGACTTCTCTAAATATTGAATCTGTTGAAACTGAACACTAGACTGTCCTTCAGCTGTGCGTCTTAGTTCAACCAAAGCGTGCGTCTGTTGAATTTTCTGATTTGCCTACTTTGGACATTAAGCCTCTTGCGCCACATTCTGAAACATTATAATCGATAAGAAAACTTTTCAAAATTCAGGATAAGAAGTGAAAAAAGAGAGACGTTTGATAATACTGAAAGTAAAACACAGAAATTTTCGTAATGTTTCAAATTTGCCTTATCACTGTAGTGAACAAAATTTTGAGAGCGCACTGTTCGTAATAGAGAATTATTGTCGTATATGAATTACATAATTTGATATTTCTTTTTGACATCTCAGCTTCAAATGACACAAGGCAGTTTATTTTGATCTTATAGCCTATTTAATGACCCTGTATACAGAATTATATAATACACATTATCTGATGCTATGGACTGTACTGTTCCCTTTACCTCTCACAGGAAGAGCAAAGATGCACATTTAGAAAAATGAGGGCCCACAGAATTACATCTAAGTGCTGTTCAGATTTTTTTGTCACTGGACCGTCTGCACGAAATGTGCACCATTTCGTCTGTGGTGATAAAATTTCACGCAATTGACATCTACAAATATTTTTATGTACTGCCAGTGGCAGGTAACAAAACAGACTTTGCTGCTTCATCCCATTGATTCAGCTCAACCGAAATGTTGCCTTTGAAGTCTTTCTCCTCGGCTGTCACAATAGATTTTTATGCACTCTGCTATAGTCACAGAGACGCCAATTAGCTTTACGTTCTTCCGTTTGTCTGTCCGCATGTATCAGGGCGGCTTTAATTGGAGAGATTTCCATGTAATTTTGTATTGAAGAATTGCATTGAAACATCTAAATTTGGTTAAAATCGGGCAGAAATATGGGACGCATTACATAAAGCTTAAGTACGTTTTATTGTTAGCGGCGACACTAAATCTGTATAAAGTCGGTCTTATTGACAGAAGTGGTATCAGTTTTTATAAGTAGGTCGATATGCAAAGGCTACTGGAATTTAACATAATGGTGCTTTATGTATATTTTGCCTATCTTGTTTTTTTAAAGAGATTGTTTTATTGCTCTGAGATGTACAAATGTTTACATGAATTTTTCATTAATCGGTTCCAGATAACAGTTTACATGAGACTTCCGACTTAATTTAGGCTATTGAAATTCTTATCGTTGAAACTACATTAATGCTTAAAGCAGTGAAAAATTATCATTACAATAAGAAGAAAAAGCACTGCAACATCAGGGTAGACGTCATTTAGAACAGTATGTGTTTGATGCGTTTATGCCTGTATTTTGTGTATTGACGATTGAGATCCTCTAGGGTGTAATTCCCTGTGTTACGAATGTGGGGGTTCGGGTGTACAGGTCAGCTCACGAAGAATTTGTCGGTGAGGTAGTAGATGAATTGGCGGATTGGGATTATCTGAAGGTGAGCGTGAAGTTTTGGTATAGGAGTGCGCCGGGGAAAGTCCCCAATAACACAGAGGCATTTTGTTTGATAGACTTGTAGATGACGATAATTGGTTAGAGATGTTGAGCTCCATACCGGTGCAGCGTATGTGATCATGGAACGTAGAAGGAGTTTAGATAGAAATGTTTTATTGGGTATGATTAGTGGGGAGTCTCGAGCGAGGAGGGGGAATATCTTAAGGCGAGTGCTGGTAGCTTTGTGGAGGACGGTTTGTAAACGCTTCGAGAAAAGCATTTTGGAGTCTAATAGGAGAATAAGGTATTTTACGGTGTTAGACCAGGGTGTAGTAATGCCTGTCTTGTTACATTCAAATGACCAGAATGGGAACCAATAAATTTTGAATAATATCAGAATGAATCTTTTCCAAATTGGTCGGTGTTTCTGTAAAAGGTCCTCGACAAATCGGATGTTTGTCTAAATGAGTGTTTTGCCAGCTGCTTCTTTTTTTTATATTTTGCTAATGACCCCATTCTGTGAATGTTTTTTCTGTGTTACCATTCCGCCTTTAGTAAATACCTTTACCAATGAGAAAAACTTATTTCCACATTTTTGACTTGCGTATTAGAATACGTTTAAGTCACTTTTAAATGCAATTTTATATATATATATATATATATATGTATATATATATATATATATTTTATTTAGGTTAAATGCATCACATACTTGTAAAAGTAAATATTTTCTGTTAATAGTTGGCCTTATACTGAGGGTCTTTCTTAGGCCTTGCAAGGTTTTGAGTGTCCGGTTAAATTGTAAGATGATGTTCTGTCCTTAGAAAAGGAAGGCGGTTGCCTACTTTAGACAGCAAATATGTCATCCAGATGGAACCAGACTCAAGTTGAAAAGATGTGGGAACAGCAATAAATTAAAACTTATTTACTGTAGTGCGGTGATGGAGGGGACAGGGGAATCTTTAGTTCAGTTTTAAACTTGAAATATTTCATTCCGGCAGTGAAGTTTCGGTGCCCCACTTAGAAGTTATTCTGGCCCCTTAGAAAGTTTGCGTGGCCCTCTCGGGATCCACATGACCAAATCTGAGAACAGCTGGTCTGAAGGAAGTGGGCCGCACTGGAGAAAGTAAGGTAAATTATTCCAATTACAGTCCTGTTACAAACCCGTAGAGTTCCAGGAGTTTGAAAATCCAAGATTTATGGACAGTCGGCATGTGAAATTGGTAAAGTTTGCAGACATACGCACCAGCCGCCTTTACCTCCAAGAAAAATTTCTAGTACTCAATTCGGTTGGAGGCCGATTCGGTCTAATGTCATCGTAAGGCCGGAAATATTATGTAAATAAAAAATTCCATCCACTCCATAGAGAATCGAACATGTGTCCTCCCGGCTTGTAGCGCAATGCCTCAACCAACTGCGTCTCCGCATCCTGGAGGGAAAAAAAAATAATTTTTTGCAAAAATTTATTTATTCAACGTTGCCAACCTTCCGAAGTTTTGCAGTGTAACACTAACCGTTATGATAGCTAGGGTAAGGCTATGTTCAACACAGCAAGCTGCATGTTGGTACCTACTGCTTACAGCTGATCAGGTACTCGAAGTAATCCGCCCATTTGTTTTGCTGTTACGTCACGGGTATTGGATCCTGCAGAACATAAATTCAATAAGAGAACTTGAAATGTTTCAAGATACGAAATGTTATTTTAGGTCATTTATATAACGAACGAAACTTTCTGTGACGAAGGAGTGAACAAAGTTGTAATGGTATACATTTAGTAATACAGGGTGTTTTAGAAAGGCCTCTGCATCTTGGGAAACTAATGGTTCCTTGGAGAAACATTTTATTTGTAATTCACAATTTCCGTTACCGTGTTATAAACAGCCCAACACTTGTCGGATTTGTCCATCCCAAACATTGCAGCCCTAATTCTTGAATTTCAATTTTCGTATTTTCTCCCATGTAGGGCTAGATTCTGAGGCTGTCAGCCATCTATCAGTATTCCCATCAAATTTTGTATACATTTCTCTTCTGTATCACTTCCTTCGGATGAAATGATCATCGACTTGTAGCTAGATTTTCTTAACTTGTTTCATAATGTTCCGTCTTCGCTGCACTTTTAGGAACATAATTAAAATTAGGAATCTGTTGGCTTGTATGACAAAGTAATTTTAACCACCTGACACTGTAACTGTTGTAACAGCATTGCCCAGTGTGCAAGTTTGTGGTCATTAGCAGATTCTTTGTTACTGTGGAAAATTTTCTTTCCTTCTTATTTCCACCTCTTCTACCTAACCTTTTTATATGTAGAATGTTCATGTTGCACCTGACCATATTCACTGACACACACACACACGCGCGCGCACACACACACACACACACACACACACACACACACACACACATTCAGTAGGACCTCTCTGCACGAGAGATCAGTTCTTCGCAACGTACAACATTTACAAGAGAAACATCAATGCCACCAGCAGGACTCGAACTCGCATTGCTAGCACCCAAACTGCCGCATACATACGCCTTATATCTCGCAGCCACCGGAATTTGCGACTGTGGAGTTACGAGCTTGAAAATGACGGGCTGTGAAGGGAAGTTTGATAGTGAAATGAATATTGCTATTGAACAGAGGAAGGCTATGTCTGAGAGCACATTACTAGAGTGCAGGTATCATGCTTATGTTGTATAGTGAGGTTGTGTTCTGTATCATCCTTACGTAGTGCGAGCCTGAAGATAGTGGACTGGAACAATGTGACAGTGGTACCTGTAATTTTACGTCACTGAACGCGTCATTTCTAGTTTCGATCCCTGAAACGGACTGCCTTCAGCTCTAAGGCCGGCTCCGCACAAGCGATTTTAATCGATGCGACAATCGTCGCAGCGATTCATGACGCTGGCGATTTTTTATGCGAGGCCGCGCAATAGAGCGACAGTCTTCTCGCACAAGCACTGATTCAGTTACATCATGGACTGCAAGAATATTAAATTGGTGTGTGCTTTGTTGCTTCGAACGCGAAACGTGAAGAAAAGAAAGAAGTTTTGCGTACATACAATAACGAGTCAAAGGTTACTTAAAGGAAAATTCTACACCCTTTACGAAGACCTGAGTGCACATCCTCAAAGGGTTTTTTTAAATATATTATAGTGTCTAGTGCAACATTTGATAAACTGTTGGTTTTGTTTGGTCCACGTGTTACATTTCAAGATTCCAGAAAGAGAAATTTCGTGCCACCGGAAGAAAGGTTAACAATGACAGGACGTTACAAGAAAACTTGTGCTTTATTTTTGATACACATTTTATTGTTTATAGTTTTATCTGAAACAGATAAAAAATTCAGAATATTCATTCTTCATTACAGTTTTATCTAGCATATATCTAAAAAGTCGGATGATTAATAGGATAATGCATCCGGCACATTTGGGGGAATTTCTGTTCTTTTATTTGGAATATTTGACATCGTTGTTGTGTTTTGGTATTAGAAATTATAATCTTTTGTATGTGTTAAAGAAGTCTTTGCGGTAAAACACTGAGTGTACTGTGCGCTGAAACACCATATTTTTGGCTTTCCTCTTAATGCCCAGCATGTCCATCTTTGCCCTTGCACACTTCTTCCCACAGTCTGTCTCTCAAACACTTATCACTGTATTCTTTCAGCGAACAGCCGTACAGAACAGGACGTCTTTCAATTTCCGATATCAATATTTCACAATCACACACCTCTTTGAACGCGAAAACAGAAACAAATGTTTTGTGTGATGTTCACGATATCGCAAAGAATGGACGGTGCTGATTTCACACAGAGATAAGGAGGCGACAGTCGCCCGTGACAGCGCACCCATTTGTTTCTGTGTGTTTCATTTGTACAAGCAGTAGTCAAGCGACAATCGTGTCGCCTTTAAATGGAACAAGTTGCGATTTTTTTAATCGCCACCATTAACCCTATAAATCCCGAATTAAATCCCATCTGCTATTTGCTGGCATTATTAGGAGCTCACCATTTCCTCCACGTTAGCAGGATAAGGGTTAAATCATTAACCCTTAGGCGACTAATGTCATATATATATGGAGCACCTATTCTTGATGTTTCTAGATCACACACAACGACGCAGCACAGTCGGTAGGACTCCT
>Ga0268261_10002911_pt1 | contig 12419 bp, 9 predicted proteins | sample TergutNc150P1_FD_190353 | JGI IMG/M metagenome (GOLD analysis project Ga0268261, IMG submission 190353) | Nasutitermes corniger P1 segment gut microbial community from laboratory colony in Florida, USA - Nc150 P1 (SPAdes) (version 2) | ecosystem: Host-associated > Arthropoda: Insects > Digestive... | reverse complement strand
AGTTGGAACCGGTTTGAGTGTGCTGTGGGTGGCGTACGCCACCCACAGCACACTCAAACCGGTTCCAACTCTTCCACGATAGCGGCAGATAGCAGTAACGGTGTGACAAATACCAGATGCTGTAGATGCAGTTGTATGCGCTCCTGATGATGGGTGGAAGTACCACCCGAAACATGTACAGCAGTTTCCAGATATAAATAAACTGTGTAATGTTGCATCTTGTTGGATATACACGTATATTGGAATATACTTACGATGCACAGACCCATAAACGTTAAATCTCCTAATAATACTAGCAAATGGCAGATGGGATTTAACTCGGCGTTTAAAGGGTTAAGGCAGATACTTGAATGCAAGTTGACGTCACATCACAGTTAAGACCGCAGTGTCTGTTACACACATCTGTGTATGACCTTGAATGCAAGTTGACGTCACATCACAGTTAAGACCGCAGTGTCTGTTACACACATCTGTGTATGACCTTGAAGCAACTGAACAAAGTTACATCCAGTGTGAGCCTTTCTCTGAACAGGAGAAATCACTGAGACACTTGCAAGTGGAGGACTGGAATATGCTCTTGTTGCATGAATCAAGCAAGCACAAGCAAGTAATGTTTCCGTACAAGGCCTCGCATACTGCTGCTCATTTGGGAGCAGACAATGTTACTGTTTCCAGTGACGGGATCAACAGATTTAACCTTTTAAAGCCTACTCCTTACTTGCACCAACAGGTTTAAAACTTAAGAATAATACGCTCTTCCCACACTGTATTTATGTGTTTTGTATTTATCTGAGAACAATCAGCGACTTGTGCCACTTACAGCATAAACTGATTGGTTTTTATAACCGAGATAAAAGTGTTTACAGCGCGGTACGGTCAGGGTCTTTAAATAAAGCCTGCTGGTTACATGATGCACCAACAGTTTAACATTCAACAACTGTACACTCTGCCCACACTGTATTTATGTGCTTTGTATTTATCTGAGAACAAACAGCGACTTGTGCCACTTACAGCATAAACTGATTGGTTTTTATAACCGAGATGGAAAGTGTTTACAGCGCGGTACGGACTGGGTCTTTAAATAAAGCAGTTTGTGCTTCGGCTTTAAAAGGTTAAGAAGAGATATATCATTGTTTGTAGAATAGTAGCAAGTGAAAGCAAGAGGGTCAATTGGGAAATTGCACATGACTAAAAAAAACCCCCCAAATCATACTTCTCTTAACGAGAATTACGTCGTTCCATGTATATGTCTTAGAGCGATATGACATATGCATGGTTCGATGTGACGCACAATGCGAATGACACGTGACCGGAAGCACATTATCGTGGCGCATTGTGTTATCGTGTTGTGACGTCATTACTATTTTATGCTCTGGCAAAATTTTACTGTCGAGGTCGTGTTGAAGGTCATTTCAGTGGGTACCCCAGCCATAAGACATATACATGTCAAAAACAGCTGGCTGTTATAGGAGGTTAAAGTATATGACTTTTATTACATAATGCTGATGAGACGAGTTTGTTGTGGTACACAGACACCTAACCCTGTCTTTTTTACCAGTCCATTCCTGGAAGCTTTCCCCCACCAATATTATAAACATCCTGCCACATAATCATGTTTTCTGTGTCACATTTTTGTTCATTACATCCTCTGATATCGCTTGTCCTCCACATATAGGAACAGCATTTTTCTAAGTTTCGTACAATTTTTTCCCCCCTGTGACACTGCAACCCAACGCGGGTCATGGCCTCCTCACTCTTGATGTTTCTAGATCACACACAACGACACACCACAGCCGGTAGGACTCCTCTGGACGAGTGACCAGCTCTTCGCAGAGACCTCTACCTGACAACACACAACACTCACAACAGACAAACATCCATGCCCCCGGTGGGATTCGAACCCACGATCTCGGTAGGCGAGCGGCCGTAGACCTACGCCTGAGACCGCGCGGCCACTGGGACCAGCACAAATTAATTTAAATCTGGCAGAAGAAGTAAGGTTGGACAGAAAAATACAGAAAAGACATAAAATGATACATATTTGTAAAACTGCACTCGCACAGCTGTTGAAGTAGTCACACATACCCGTGGACCCCCAATTGCTTTCTCCAGCTTCTGACACTCTTCTGTGGTGCTGCAGTCCTGCCATATTGGACTGTCGGCAACTGAGAATGCGTCTCGCAACTGCTCGTGCAAGAACTTGTGTGGCTGCAATGACTGGAGTGTCTGGCGTGCTCCTCTTTGCCAGTACACAGAGCCATGTTGCTGTACAGTGCAAACACATGTGCGTGTGTTAATGCATTCCTCCTGGTTAACCACTTAAAACATTGTAGTTACTATATAAAGAACATGCTTTAAGGTTCAGAAAGCCACAGAATGTATTTATGTGTTTCATGTGATACTCTAAACAAACAGCAATTATATCCCTAAGTAGCATTACACATATTATAATATATGTCCTACAAGATGCAATGTTACACAGTTTATTTTGTATGGAAACTGCTCTACATGTTTCGGGTGGTACCTCCACCCATCATCAGGAGCGCAAACAACTGTTTCGACAGCATCTGGTATTTGTCACGCCGTTATTGCTATCTGCCGCTATCGTGGAAGAGTTGGAACCGGTTTGAGTGTGCTGTGGGTGGCATATGATAGCAATAACGGCGTGACAAATACCAGATGCCGTAGATACAGTTGTATACGCTCCTGATGATGGGTGATGGTACCACCCGAAACATGCAGAGCAGTTTCCAGATAAAATAAAATGCAGAGCAGTTTCCAGATAAAATAAACTGTGTAACGTTGCATCTTGTTGGACATATATTAGAATATTATTATGATGCACGGACCTACAAACGTTAAATAGCATTAAACAATTATGTTTGTAGTGAAAATGCAGTGTCTCATCTCTGAAGTGGTAACTCAGATTTTAGCCCAATTTCCTTTCTGAAAAGAGGGGGGGAAAAAAAAAGAAAAGAAAAGAAAAAAGAAAAAAAAAGTTGCATTATGAGATCATGGTGTTGTGTGTGTAACTCCATTGTTATATATAGAAAAGACAGCCACAGTCTCCTGAGACTGCAATATTAAAGCAATTCAGTTATCAGTAAGCCAATTAAACTGTATTTGTTCAACAACACACATACTGAAACAAAAGACATGAATGCTTATCCAGTCTTTTATTACTCCAACCAATGCACAATTAATTTGCTTTAAAATATTAAAATTTACATTAAAATGTACAATAAATGCTTCTACATGTTTCGGTTTTAACTAAACCATCACCAGGGAGCCTGCAGTCTGTGAATGCTTCTCAGGACTCAAAAACCCTGTTTTAAGGTACCTATCAGAATGCTGGCACTACCACACTAATTCAAATTGTTTTTCAGTCTACAAACCCTTTTCCATTCCTGTGTCACCAATGTTGTCATATTCAAAATGTTATAACTGCTATTTCGACATATCACCACCACATCCATTTACTATTCTTTCATAGAATCTGGCAGCCAAACTTTGAACTGCATGCTCATGATTCTGTCTATCATCTATAGTCTGTGGTTTACAATGGAAAACAGCCCTTTTAGCTGACTTGTTCTCCTTCACCTTTATAGTTTCTTGTCTCAAAGGAGTAATTACGACAAAAGATACAGGTTAACTTGAATAGAATATTTGAGTCGAGAAGATTAACGTAGCCCTCACAATTGCGAACTACCAGACCAGTTTCAATTATCCATCCACTTTCTGGACATTGATGGTAAAGGTGTCAGTACACAACACATGTACAGCTTACCTGTGCAGTGCCTGATAATGAAGCTACTTTGCTGAAATCAACACCTGCAATCTTCAGCCGATCTAACAAGATGTCAAGAGCTTTCACCCACATCAAGACAGGTGCTGTAACAGTGCAGCCATCCTTGTGCACTATGGCTCCTGATGTAGTCCTTTAACATACCAACGTTGCCACACTGTATTAACCCTTATCCTGCCAATGTGGAGAATATGGTGAGCTCCTAATAATGCCAGCAGATGGCAGATGGGATTTAACTCAGCATTTAAAGGGTTAATTTTGTTAACTTCATAAAATATGAACCAACTGGATGCACTATTTACTTTCAATTTATTTCATTAATTAACCTCTATATGTTTCGAGCAGGCTTACTGCTCGTCATCAGAATAGTACCTCCTGAAGATGAGCAGTAAGCCTGCTCGAAACATGTAGAGGTTAATCATTGAAATAAATTGAAAGTAAACAGTGCATACTGTTGGTTCTTATTGTACGGATATATCACAATGCACGGTCAACAGAACATTAAATTTGTTAACTCCATGCAGTAGAATCTTTCTTGAGACACTTACAGGCTGTCAACTATTCAAGAAATTCATCACATTTTCGGTATCCTCCAGGTCCTGTACTGCATTCTCAAATCCTGCCACTTGTCCCCATCCTCTGCCACATGAATCCAATCCATGCCTTCCCATCCTGTATCCTTAACACACATTTTAATATTATCCTCCCCTCTATAACCAGCCTGGATAGCGTTGCCAGTATTGTGACTAGGCTATGGGCTGGACAGTATGGGGTTCAAATCCCAGCAGGGACAAGGGATTCATTTCTCCAAAATGTCCAGACCAGCAGAGCCAAACCAACCTCCTATTCAATTGGTACCAGGGGCTCTTTGCCAAGGGGTAAAGCAGCCGGGGCATGAGACAGACCACTCACCTCCACCCACTGTCAAGGTTAAGAATGAGTGGAGCTATGCCCATGTTCCCCATATGCATTTATGGTGTGTAAAGGGATAATTTCACCTTCTACCTCCCATCTATGCCTGCTTCTTCCAAGAGGTCTCTTTCATTTGGACTTCCCAATGAAAACCCTGCATGCATTTCTCTTCTCTCCCATGCATGCCACATTCTCTGCTCATAACACCCTCATCCTGTTGTCATACTGTGTCCTCTTCATGTGACAGGCCATGTTTTACACCCATACAAAACTGCATTAAGATAATACGTCTAAAACTTATTACTCTTAATGTGTTATAAAAGCGATACATATTTAAAACAGTACCAAAAATACTGTTACTTAATCTGGGTTTGGTTAATGACACTTGGCCATTCAAACTACACAGCACAAACTATAGGATGATTAGTGAACAATGAATAGGAAAGATATGGAAGGAAGTGGTTATGACCTAATGTGAGCTACTGTCTCAGGATTTGTCTAGAGGGGTTAAGGAAACCCACAAAATAAGCCAACAACTCTGAATATAACAGACTACCAGCTATATGACTGCTGCATGCAACAAGAATACCACTGGGCAGGAGTTACAGACAAGATAAACATATAAATATAGTTTTCTGTATCCAGTAGTGCCTTGGATTTTGTCGCTGCAGCCCTGATTTACGATTGTGACACACCTGTAGGCTACGCCACCTTGTAATGCTCACCTGAACTCTGGTAAATCAGTATCAAACTGAACAACAATTTCTTGGAGAAGTTCAAGGTCACTGTTTAATACTGCAGCCTTTAACTGCAAAAAAAAAAGCAAGAATTAACCATAAAAAACACATACATTAGTTACTGAGCTGAGTACTGTGCTGTTAAAGTATCTGAGTACCTCTGAAATAAAACTGCACTTACTATCTGAACCTGTCAGTCTGTCCATTTGCTCACATGTAACAACTTAAACACATATATACAGTTTTCATTAATTTTTTTCTTTCACATAGCCATACTGCTGTATTATCAACTGATATATATTGCCTTGACCATCACAATGTAACACACTAAAAGCTGTAAATCCACATAGGTTAACTGTACTCAGTATCTTTCAAGCCACTAGGTACACCCTCACCATACATAAGTTTCTGTATTTCTTATAATAAACCAACTAGATGCACCAATTTCTCAAATTTATTTTGGAATGAAACTCTACATGTTGCACACAGCTCCTCTGTCCATCATCAGGAGTTTTCCACTGTACACATAGCAATACATACAGGTTTGCTGACACCTGCAGGCAGCTGTCAGCAAACCTGTATGACATATACCATTGCTGTGTGTACAGTGGAAAACTCCTGATGATGGACAGAGGTACCGTCCAAAACATGTAGAGTTTCATTCCAAAATAAATTTGAGAAATTGGCGCATCTAGTTGGTTTATTATAAGAAATTTATCACGATGCACGGTCACATGAATGTCCAATAAGTTACTGTAGTTGATCCATTAATACAGTATGTTCGGAATGGCTACCATCATGTGGACTGCTGGCATTCAAACTTTGCTGTCCGTTACCCAAATCATAACCGCCTACACCTGGCAAACCAAACAGTGTCAGTACCTACTCAGCACCCTAATAAATCACCAAAAATTGACAGCATAGTACTACACAATTGACACTAAGACTGTGCAGATTTCTACACCCATGCCAACAGTGAAAGCCATTACTTTCACATGGTTATACAGTCATGACCCAATCTTTGGTTGCAACCCTCCGTCTGAGAATTCCTGGTGGAAACAGTTTGTTTTCCTAAATTTTTACTCTATGTAATTTAAATCACTAAAAGAATTCTTCAAGCTTTAAAATATAATACAAAAATTAAGGCTAGCAAAGTGCTCATGGTAAAGTTCTCTTGAAAATTGCAGTGTATGTATTTCAATACATGTTCTGCCTCAGGTGTTAGGCTAGTCAGTTTCTAAGTACAGGATTTACCGGAGCAATTACAAATGTTATCAATTACTACTGAAGGCTGAGAATTTGCTAACAATATGGAATGCTCCAGGCACTCCTGATTTGAATGTTGTTGGAGTTGCTGTCAGAACTAGTCATATTATTGTCATTTGTCCACTATGCAAGTGCTGTTTAATTTCATTTGCAGATGTCATATACTTCAGGAAAAGTTGTGGGAAATGTGAGGAATCCAGTTCAGATCTATATGTACCTAATGGCACTGGGCAGTAAATAGGGCACAAGAATGGCCACAGCAGATAAGGCAAAATTTACAATTTCCACCCACATTCAGTAGCACAGATACAATTTCTGGGCCACTCTGCAGAGCTTAGTGATGGGCACTGCCATGCCCATGAGGTGGGTGACCACTCTTTTAGCAGCTGTCATATACATGGTTTTCAAATAAAAACTTTTTAATACTGTTTCTTACATGATTATGTAAATAAACATGTTGCATTAAATGTATATACTTAGTTGTGTTTACCGTTATTTACATAATGATACATTTATGACAATTAGGTGAAGAAGTCACAAAACATAATTCTAATATAATTCTCTACAACTCATCTAAGAGAACAAGGTCTTATGAATTAAGATATTAAAATGGCGCATTTTACCCACACCTAGAGTGTACTATTATTATGGTATGGTTGGCAACAATGAGGAGTGGTCGCACGAATTTCAGTTCTCGCGAATACACCTGAATTTGCCCCATTAATAAGGTGGTCAGGGTAAATGTCACTCGCTACTGTCAACTCGTGGTCGCCTGTATTTGTGATTAGTAGCTACGACCCTCCTTTTACATGAACTCCAAACACATAATGAAATCTTATATAAACAAACATACACGGATACATACAAAGCAAATACGAGACATACAACTGACCCAATAAAGGGTTGCAGTGTTAGTTATTACTACTACTTGTTGTAGTTCATCATGCTACGTAATCAGCTGTTTTGCTGCGCGTGCTACGCAATCCCATCGCCTGAGGCCGTGGAAGGACGAACAAGCGAGGCAATTACGTAATGCATGGTGGCGATCCACTTTCCCTCTGCCACATGCTCAACAAATTGCGCTTAGAACATCACACTGCAGAATGCACATTTACCTGCTGAGTACTAAAATCGAATCCCAAATAAATAGATTCGTCACATGTGCCCATTATCCGGGTTTCTCAGTTGTTTCTGGTCTACGGATCGGAGATGATTAGACTGACACATGCGACCTCACAGGATGAATTGTGGTGAACTGTTAGTACGACTGAGCTACCGAAGCGCTCCAGTACATCTTTCACATCAGGCAACAGATGGCAAAACGTAGAGCCCGTGTTACAAGGCACATGCGAGTGGAACATTGGCCAGGGACTGGAGGTTACACGGCGAAGGTAAGGAAGGTGGAGGTCTTCTGGGTTGTAAACGCTGAGTGTTCATATTTAGTCATCAGGTCAGGTGACCTGGTGTGCAGTCAATGATTGGGGTGTACGCCAGCACTTGGCATGTTATCGACCATGCTCAACTCATCTATTTACGAGTACTTCCATCCAGCAGTACCATCACCTGAGAATACACGGTGAAGCAGGCAGCATATTCATGACAGTGCTAAATTTAGCGCGCATGGTTGCCGTGCAGGTGAAATAGCCTGCGGATAGAGCACCCGGCAAGATATATCTTCTGCACACAATTCATGCAAAAAATTGTGTGTATGAGTGGGTGGTCATGTCTGAGTTTCACGAGTTAAATGTATTGCCAAGTACACACTGCCCAAGACAAATACTTATGGACGGGTGGCACTGCAAACAAAAAAAATGTTTGTATAAGCTTAAAGAAGGCTCCATCTGCACATATATCGGCCAAACCTGCAACAATTTGATGCTAGGAATGAGAGAAAACCGTGATGGCCCTTTGCCTGCACATGCAAGTTACAGCCTGACATCAAGACTCAGGAGGAAAGGTTAACAACTATCATTAAATTTTGCAACTGCATTTGGGAGTATATGGGTGGAAGACAGCAGTGAGCAAATAAACAGTTACAGTTTTACCAGTACAGTTACCACCAGCACCCTACTCTGTCTTTGTTGATGTGTTTACCACTCACATTGTGATTAGACCCCTGTTTGACCTACCAAATTGCTTTATTGTTCAGAAATCAATCAGCTACAGTCTTGGTCCTTTAAGACTCCTCTGCATATCCTCTCTTTCACCACTCGCTGACAGGAACCATCAGAATTTGAAAGGCACATTGCATGTGATGCTACCTGAGCAGTTCAGTACCCTCTACTTGTCAGATAAAATGTATCTGTCATTGGTGCTCAAACAGCAGGAGATTGAAGAACTTTAATATTGTGGCAGTGCATCTAGAGGTCCGATGTACCTGAGGCAGAGGCGTGTATCACAGCTGTATTCAGCAGTTTTCCATTGCTGCTACCTTTACCACATACAGTGATGATGGTCAGTCACGTGTGGGTCATGCAGTGGGAGACCACCCTGTTTCGTCTTGGTGAGGAACCTGGTAACATTAATGAGATACCATACTCTGAACTCCTCCCAGCATCTCTTGCAGCCATTATCAGCTGGTGCTGGATACTTTACACAGAGAACACTTCTCTGCTTGTGGGTTATGATATGCCTGCATACTTGGCACGGAAGGAAATTTTACATTCGAGATAATCACCTGACACAAGGGGCAAGAATCACAAGCCAGTTCCAGAACAAAATGGGACTGTGTTGAGCCTGTATGACCATCACCAGCAACTGTGACTAGGCAGGTGAACAATACATTCCAAAGGTGAAGCTAGGGATCAAGTTCCTTTTACCACAGATCGTATCCCAAGTGAATGCAAACCATCTGGGGGTCTATCAAGAAGTTAGCCTTCCTGCTTTAGCAGGGTGGGTGTTATGGGTTATTGAACCCTGTAGGGCTGGTAATAGATTGTTGCTCTAATCCACTCAGCCCTCTGGTTACCCACTTCTCCATGGGCTAGCACTGCCATCTCTTGTGTTCATTACCAGGTGTACAGTAACCATGTGTGCCATTGGCACTCCTGGGGGGGGTTAATGATTGGTGAACAGCTTATCCATTACCACACTCTGTCAGAGGGGGTGGGGATACATTTTTCAACTGGCCTGAGGCAGAGATAAATATCATTCCACCAGAATGGAACATTGTCCATCAATCAGCTCTCTGTCCCTGAACACATGCTGATTTTAGATTCGATTTAGACTATTTTAGATTAAACTCGGAAATTCATGGCTTTAACACAAAAAATAAATCAAATTTACATCTACCGCCCTCAAAACTGACAGTTTTCCAGAGGGGACCCCATTACTCTGGAATTAAAGCTTTCAATAACTTGCCCACCCGTTGTGAAGAACCTTCTCCAGACTAAGAAACAATTCAAACGAGCCCTGAAGGAATTCTTGCATTTTTATTCATTTTATAGCTTAAGTGAATTCTATAACTACAACAGACTAAAAATATTTTCTTTATTGATATTGTTTTATAATCATTTTTGAAATGTCATATTATAAATATATTAGAGACAGCAAATATTTTGTAAATTCAGACTGCTATTTCAGCTTACTGTCTTCCAAGGTTGATATGTATCAGTTGTCTGCATGTATATTATTTATCTCTAAACTCTGACATGTATTATATTTAATACGTAAATATTTTGCCTTATTTATGTTACGCAAATTTTGACATGTTTTATATCCTGTGGGCTATGGCCCCATGTAGCTGGATTGAATGAACAAATAAAGAATTAAGAATTAAGATTGATTTTGGTAAGCAAGCTTTTCTGTTCAAAGTGTTGCAACAGAGTGCTCATTATCATTGTTACCACCCTTCTGAATGGTGTGACCTGTCCCAGGTAGACATGGTCACTTCTGCTACCCTACAGCCTACCCCTTGGATTAGGATTTGGTTTAGAGGTGTAGGTTACCTGCTGCATGTGATACAAACATCCTCTCTTGGTAACAAATACGTTAACCAAACGGCACTGTAGAACTGCGGATACCTTCTTCGCACCATACTTTCAGTGCAACAAGAAACAAAAATGTGGTGTGAATGTCCAAATATCGGCTGCTATGCAGATTCAGTGCTGACACTGTTTAGTGCTTTGTGGAAATGGAACAAAATGGTCGCTATTCTGATGTGTATCTTCTATAAATCAGAACATGCAGATGTCTCCAAAAATATGACTCCTCAGACAGTGTGCATACATTGCCCATGAACAATGACAGTTCCAACATCAGTCAGTTTTTATTTCATGTTGAAAAAATGGCATAGTAATTATAAAAATAATATCAGTTAAACCAATTTCACTCTTTACCAAAGGTGGATAACTTATTACAGCAGATATTTTTCACCTTAATGACAGTTTGAGACAAACAGGTTCACACAAATACAAGCAGCAATATATAATCAAGTGTCAGTGCTTATTTCACAAAGAGTAACTTAAGTGTTTTAACAAGAGTATTCAAATTTCTGAATGTGTGGAAAACTAATTGTGTAAATAAAACCAATAATAATAAATAATGCAGTAAACATGTTTTGTAAATATAATTCATGGGCTTGAGCCACTTCCGTTCGAGTTACCCTGTGCGATGCCACAGCGATGTAACCATCCAGCCACATGGCTCACACATCCAAGGGCTTAATCATGAACCAGCAAACAACTATGACTACAGTCAGCAGCCTGTACCCTGTACAGAGGGACTTAATGGTATTTTATATATTACTTTTATAATAATTACAAAAGTGTTTTAAGGACAATGTACATAGTAAGTTATGTTCAGCTCACTGTGCTACAGCAGTCCATTGCTACAGCAGACAGACTCTCCCCCTTTCTACTATAACAGGAGGGACCATCTGCGTGATTCAGCCTTAGCAGCGGCTCCAAACACACATTTAAAACCCGAAGCAGCAAAGGCATTTCTTTCTCAGTATTACCAAAGAAGAATTCTCCAATATGAGTTTCACATCTAGACAAATACACTGGCTGTCGTAAACCATGAAGATTAATCTCGGCTCGGATATGGCGTCAGGTAGCTGGTACCTGTCTACTGTGCTGCGTGATGTCACATCCAGCAGGCAGACATATTCGCACCCACTGTCACAAGATGCTCTGTTCTCACATCATAAATATTTGAGTTTATACTGTAAACTGTAATTTCATTCAATAAAACTGAGAGTAGTGTTCATGAGAATTTATGAATTACTTTAGCATAATTTCAGGTTCTACAGCAGTGCCGTAACCATGAATATTTTACTCCCTAGAAGAATATTTTCAACATAAATCTATCACAAGCTGAAAATATGCCATTTAATGTCTTTAATAAGATCATTTACTGAATATATAGCCTTAATAATCCATGTTTACTGTCACTAAGTCTTACAAAAAAAAATTCACTCATTGTCATCTTAATGTTATTCACATCCGTATAATTGCAGTTTGTATTCATTTGTCTGCAACTGCTTGTTGTCCGTATCTGACTTGTTCCTCTGTTTGTAACTATAGCCCTATCCTATGCTCTCTTGTTACACAATGGTTTGTTCCTGTCTGTATTAACCCTTAAAACCCTGAATTAAATCCCATCTGCTATTTGCTGGCATTATTAGGAGCTTACCATTTTCTCCACGTTAGCAGGATAAGAGTTAAATCATTAACCCTTAGGCTGCTAATGTCATATAT
>Ga0268261_10002910_pt1 | contig 12420 bp, 9 predicted proteins | sample TergutNc150P1_FD_190353 | JGI IMG/M metagenome (GOLD analysis project Ga0268261, IMG submission 190353) | Nasutitermes corniger P1 segment gut microbial community from laboratory colony in Florida, USA - Nc150 P1 (SPAdes) (version 2) | ecosystem: Host-associated > Arthropoda: Insects > Digestive... | reverse complement strand
ATGGAGAATAAACCGCTACAAGACATTGGCCTTTGGCAAAAATACCTTATTCGACAGTAATGTACACATTCTTCTTCTTCTTCGTCTTCTTCTTCTTCTTCTTCTTCTTCTTCTTCTCCTCCTCCTTCTCCTTCTTCCATTGGCTCTACATCCCTGGATGGGACCTGACCTCCTCTGTGAGGTTTCGTAACAGTAACGATTTTTACAAAGTGGGGTCGTCTGCCTCACGCCCCAACACCCAACCTGGAGGACCAGGGTATCCCTTTTAATCTAGGTCATCACCTTTGACCTCTCCGGCATCGGAGGCCCTAACAGGAGCTACGCTACAGCCAGCATTGCTCCCAGGGTCATCTGACCACGCAAGCCTCACTACTACGACAAAATAGGGACAACTTCGGTGGTTCTTTTTTTTATTTGGCGCAACAACCCCAAGTGGGCCAGGGCCTCCTCATTCACGAGGTTTATAGATCACACACAACGACGCACCACAGTCGGTAGGTCTCATCTGGACAAGTGATTAGCTCGTCGCAGAGACCTCTCCCTGACAAAAAAGCAACACTTACAACAGACAGACATCCATGCTGCCGTGGGATTCGAACCCACAGTCTCAGCGGGCGAGCGGCCGTAGACCTACGCCTTCGCGCGGCCACTTGGACCGGCTGTGGCGGGGTTTAAGGACAGTTAATTCATTATGATATTTGATTACTCTAAATTTTCTGATGCATATCTAGTATGCACACCTCTCGGGAGTTGTCTATTCATGTCTTTAGGTAATTATATTTTCTGGTATCACCCAAGAAGATATATTTTTATCTGTAGTATACAGAAGAACAAATTGAACACACATTTATGTATTTTGTATAGAAGCCATGGTGCATACAGCGGAAGAGTTGCCTAATACGATGAAATTATTTTGGAATGAATACTGAAGTAGATTAACAACGTAGCATATGAGATAACTTCTCCTTTTTTTGGCGTAGTATACGAGACATTATTTTTATGTCGTTGTTAATTCTGCTAAGTACGTACAAAATAAAAAAATCCAAACGAATCAGGAGGGTTTAATTAGTGGTTTATTTAATGGATTTGCATAACACTGTGGGAAGTACTGATAAACTAATGTCCATTTGTCGTCAGTCCTCTATGTGCATGTTCCATCTTAAGAATTCCCTAAAGCTTTCGACAAAATTTAAAATATAAAGTAGAAGGCCTACAGTGCAATTTAAACATGGAATCTTTTTCTCCTTTGTTTTTTTGCTACAGATTGGCTCATGTTTTATGTGAGGCGACCCCTGAAAATCAGACTCCTTAAAACTGTTTATTATACAAAAGCCTTAATTATCAGAGATGCTATACACCACATTAAAATCTGTAGGCTCAACTCTTATTTTAAATGTTATCGGTATGCTATATGCTGAAAGAAATACAAGGACAAATCATTTATATATACTGTTATTTATTCTATAGGAGCCGGCATGGCTCAGTCGGTATAGTAAATAGCCTATGGGTTGAGTGACCGAAAAATCGTGGTTGGATTCCCGGCAGGAGTAAGATATATTTTCTACTCCAAGTCTCGCAGACCGACTTTGGGGTCCAAACACCCTCCTGTTCAATGGGTGGTTTGGTCTGTTTCTCCGAGAGTTGAGCGGCCAGGGCGTGAAGCTGAGCACTGATATCTATCTGGCGCCGGAGTTGAAAATAAGTCAGCTACACTCCCACTTCGTGGCCTCTCACAAGGAAAAATGTTCTGTGTACTCTGTATGCAGCTTTTTAACAATACAATTTATCACTAAGAATTGTATTAGTTTTAAGGGTTCAGTCATCATTATATGAGTATATGCTATGAAAAAAATAAAACGCAGTGTAGAAGGAAGAAGAGTGCTACAAGATCAGCATTTAAACTCTACACCCACTCTTGTAATCTTTCACATCTAGATCGAGGAAAGTTCGTCAGAGCTGGGAATGGAACTTGCCTTACAAAAACAGTAAAGTTAGCGTCTGTTACTAAGCGGCTGGATAAATCACGTGATCTACAAATCATCATCTGTTCGTTCCGCTTGAATATTCTGACCTTTGATGTACTGTGTCAACCAGGTGACAATAAGTGCTACGCATAAAAAAATGTTAATTTACAAGTAATCTGGTGACGATGCACCAGGCATAACATTAAACACAAAATAACATATTATTATTATTATAAAAATCCATGTCTTCGAGGTTATAACGCAATGTCAGCTAGTAACAAGACACCAAGGCTTCGAAGAATTATAGTGCATTTATATTCAGGGTCAATAGATCCAGAAACATTTTTGGCGTGTTTGGTCTTGAAGAGGGAGGTACTTTGATCTTCGAAATATCGGTAACCCGTATTCAGCAGCCAACATGGCTTAACGGCTAAGAAAATTTTAATCCACGGTAACACCGCTGTGGAAAAATCTAGCCTAGATTTTCTGTGAAACTACAATTTCTAAATATAAGACAGTGAGAGGTTTTATTGTAACAATACTACATCATTTGTTCGAACTTTGGTTCTAGAGTTTCGAAAAGCAACTTCTGAAACTCTAATATAAATAGTCTAAAATGGGTAGGGTGGGCGGGCAAAGATTTTGAAAATGGGATGTTATTAAAATAATTCCAACGTTCTCGGGTTTGACAGCATTGTAGCCAAGTTTGTTTGTTACCATAAGACCTTAAACTTATATTGGAATAAAGTGTTTTTTCCACTTCTCTCGATGACTTTTTTTAAAGAATTTTGGCTCCGATAAATACTTAAACAATTATACATGAAATACACAAAGAAACCCGTGTAAATCCTAAAAAATCCTTATTGCCGCACGAACTTAATAAAAGTTGGGTTGCCTCTAAAACCTCTAGTGTCACTTTCTTACATACTTTTTACAAAGCTGTGTTGAACACTTCGTAACCTGTTCAGTCCGTATTGACAAATACAAGTTGAGACATGGCGAAAATGAAAGGTGGATTTCCCCAAGACATCACTTTACAGAAAATAAAAACTAGGCACCTGTAAACTTCAGGTTTTGCCTTTCAAGATTAAGGGGTTACGAGAAGAATATCCTACATAAAATAAAAGGAAGAAGCTAACTGGATTGATTGCATCTTGCAAAGAACTACCTTCTAGAGCAAGTTGTTGAAGAAAAAATACAGGGAAAGTTATGAGGGACAGGAAGACGAAGAAGATGACTTAAGTAGTTATTGGAAGACCATAAGGAAATTAGAGAATATTGGAAATTGAAAGAGGAAGCACTAGATCGCTCTTTTTGGAAAACTGGCTTTGAAAGAAGCTATGGATCCGTCGTTAGACGACGGAATGATGAATAAATGTACATGTTCCTTTTTTCCACACGAAATTTAGTCTGCACAGTCATAGTTGTGTGTGTGTGTGTGTGTGTGTGTGTGTGTGTGTGTGATATTATGGTCAACAAATTGACTTGAAGACACTCGCTATTTGCATGCTCTTACGTAACATATCAGATATGAGTTATAGGCCTTGTAATATTTTCAAAATTATAATGAATCATGTGTGATTTATGTAATATGACCACTTAATTAAATTAGAACCAATAAAACTCTGGATTTAGCCCTCCGTTCCCATCTTATTTACTCCTCTCATAATTAATACAAGTTTTATGTGTCCTGAATTTGTCAAAATTAAATGTTGTGACCACTATCGTGAAAATATGCGGAGTGACACACACACACAAACACACCACACACGGGACAGTAAACTGAGTACAGCGGTAGCTTGTCCTCTCATACTCGATGAAAATACTTCGAATGCCGCTTTGATTCGCTTGCCCTGTATTGGATCAGATACAAGCAACAAACGACTCTTGGCAGCAACTAAAATTTTCCTAATTTGAACTGCATAGCTAGTAAGGAAATTAGATTAGAAGGTAATTTGTTGCATATTTTACGATTCGAATTTCATGCCGTCTGCAGCCTATGGAAGTTTATAGGCCTATTTATAGTTTTACAAAACCTCAAATTCTGACGATTTATTCGCATCAGATATTGGCTTGAAGATGTAAACAAGACGGTAATGAGTGACGGAAGTGTTAAAGACTGTACCGCTTTGTGATAAACCGTTAACCTCATAGTGTTTGTAAATAACTTTTTACTTCCGATATTTCCTGACTGGGCCTACATGTTGCGTAACACGTATTTTAGGAAACTCGATCTATGAACATAGCATAGTAGCTGTCCCCATTACTCCAGCATCAGAAGCACTAGAGAGGGAAACTGGCATGTTTGCCTTTTAAAGCTACAGTTACGCATATTTAGGCGTTCCTTTCGTTAAGTGCACAAATTGAATGCGAAATACAGAGTGTTCAACTTAAAAGTGGGCCGTATTTTAATATGAGTTATTTATTTACTAAGATTTACAACATGTTATATTACACAACTAACCTATATTTACAGTAAGTGTTGGAAATGATGTCCATTCATTTCAATGCACTTATCGACACGTTTCACCATGTTCCTCACAAATTTTCTTAGCGTTTTTTCATCTGAACTTGTTTCACGGAATTTTTTTAATCATTTTCGCAATAGCACTTTTTACTGGCGCTTGCCTTCTAAATTTTTCAAAGAAACTTTGTCTACAGTAGGCGTAAGACATCGGTTTTAAATAACTTTCCAAAATAAATACACGTTCTTCCACTGTTAACCGCATTATGACAGCGTAAAAAATGGCGTTGTTTAAAAACCAGCACTCACTGTTGACTGATTCAACTGATACGGATGGCCAAGACCGGTTCTCCCCTCTCCTGCAACAGTCTTGCCAACACCTGCATATGTAGTAGTATAATGTCATACCAGCAGAACCGTTATAATTAGCATCTGAAGTGAAATATTCACGGCTTAGTTGACGGTCCACTTTTAAGTAAAAGTGTTTGACGTTGATATAGGACATAATGTACGTGAGATTACCAGATTACTGGACTTATCCATGTCCTCGTATGAAAAAAGGGGGAGGGGGAACGCCATGAATGTGTGTCACGCACTCAGCTGGGCTATGAGAATATGTGGATGATCTTTTCTCTATCACTGAAAACACTTTTGTAGGTTACTACTTCTTTTTGTGACTATGGAAATGTATTTTGTCCCTGAAGAATGCCCTACTGGCCTTACTGCCTGTTGGTAGTGAAATGACATAGGGTTTTCGGCAGAAAGTTGGGGAAAGCCACCAAGTAATAGGAACCACTCTTTTATTATGAACATCAAAGTGTTTAGAATGATTTGGACGTTGATGCATTCGAAGTCTTTGGGGTAAGGGCAACCCTGTCAACAGGAATCGCCTGTCCCTTTGTGTATTCTTTCGAAGGGCCACTTTTCTTGTTATTGTTACTAAAGCGATAATTTACTAATCGTAGGTAAATATGTGGAAGCATTATTTTATCTGTACATTTTCTTTCAGTACGCTGTAGTAAACCGCACTATGGTCCTGGGGTTGACTCAGCCTCTAACAGAAATGATCACCAGGAATGTTTCCTGGGGGTAAAGGCGGCCGGTGCGTACGGCTGACAACCTTACCACTTTCATGTGCCAATTGTCTTGAAATCTGGGAGCCTCAGTCTCCTGGAACCCTTAGGGTCTGTCCAGGCCTGTAATGGGATTGCTTTACCTTTTACGCTGTAGTAAATTTGGGGACTACGTTTTGTGATTGTCATATGATGTTTGAAGACATTCAACATGTTTGGCCCAACAAAATCATCGCGGAACTTATGACCCTATTTTCGATTTCATTGTCACACGTTCGTTTACCTCGAAAATTGTTGCGTTATTATTATTATTATTTACTTACTTACTTACCTACTTACTTATTTACTTAATTACTTACTTAGTTATTCTATGGAACAGAGTCCTTCTTGAAAATCTGACCGTTTCTCAGCTAGTCAAGAAATTCCACGCATTTTATGAAACCCGAATTTTCATTAACTCATTCACAAATGCCCGCCACCTGTTCCTATCCTGAGCCAGATCCATCCAGTACATATTCCCACATCCAACTCCCTGAAGATCCATCTTAATATTATCCTTCGAACTACGTCTAGGTCCCCCAAGTAGTCTCTTTCCCTCAGGTTTCCCCTACAAAACCCTATATACAACTATCATCTCACCCATATTCGCTACATGCCCTGCCCATCTCATTTTTCTCGATTTGATCACCCGAACAATATTTGGTGAGGAGTGCAGATTATTAAGCTCCTCATTATATAGTTCTCTCCACTCCCCTGCTACCTCTTCCCTCCTAGGCTCAAATTTTCTCCTCAGCACCGTATTCCCAAACACCCTCAGACTACGTTCCTCCCTCGGTGTGGGCGACGAAGTTTCACACTCATACAAAACAACAGGCAATATAATAGTTTTGTATATCTCAATCTTTATATTTTTGGATAGCAAACTAGAAGACAAAAGATTCTGCACGGAATGATAACAAGCATTCCCTGACTTCAGTATGCTTTAATTTCTTCCTAAATAGAATTATTATTATTATTATTATTATTATTATTATTATTATTATTATTATTATTATTATTATTATTATTATTATTATTATTATTATTATTAGTCATAACTGGTGCTGTAACAACCGTGTTTTTTTTATTTTTATGCCTGTATTGTGTGGTTCTAATTTCCCACTTGCCAGAGAAGAGTGGGCGATGTAACTTTGCGCAACCTTCATATAAACAAAATCAGAGGGTATAACTTTAATTCATGTTACTAGCTATTATATTAATTACTTATATATTAGCTATAGTTTCATTTCATTTAAACCTTACTTTTCATGGCCAAACGAGGAACTTCGTGATTTGCAAGCTTCTGCAAATATTATTACGGTCACACAATTCAACAGGAAGTGAAATGAAAGTCTAATAGTGGTAAGAAATACTAAGAGTTGCAATTTGCCCCTGAGCCTGATATCAAGGCATCCTGAGGACTGGATGCATAAATTCATTTATTCTTAACCACGGTGTCAGGGGAGAGTGAGTAGTCTGTCAGCTTTACGTCCAGACTGCTTTACATCCTCGAGGAAAATCTCCGCAGTATTCGATGAGGAGGAAGACGGATGGGCCCCAGAGCAGGAGTGGACGTGGCAGAGAAAAGAACAGTCTCATGCATCTACCGGGAACTGAACCAAGATTCCTCGGCAGTCTGGCCAGTAACTTATCCATCATACCGACTGAGCTCTACTGGCTCATATGCGAGAACGGTTTAAAATTTCAGTCGGAAAACCTTGAAGAGAAAATACCGAGTGGGATATCCAGATACAAGTGTGAAGATAATGTTAAAATGTATCTTAGCCCTTACCCCGCTAACGTGGAGAATAGGGTGAGCTCCTAATAAGGCCAGAAAATTGTAGATGGGATTTAACTCGGCGTTTAAAGTGTTAAAAACGTAGTGTGAGAGTGCGGCTCAGGATAGGGTTGTGTGGCAGACCCTTGTGAATACGATAATAAATCTTTAGGCTCCAGGCAAAGCGCGGCGCTCCTTGGGTTAGTAAGAGAATGCTCTCTCTTAAAGAAAGAATGTGTTCCTTGGAAATTTGTAGTACATATGTAGTACATCACCTAGAAACAAAGTTCAAGTCTACACTGGGAAAAATAATGTAACCATTAAAACGTTAAGGATATCACGTCTCGTCCTTGATAAGAAGTGTCAGGGTTTTGTGGTGAAACACTGACACAGCTACTGTGGTTGGACTAAGTGAAGAGATCAAAGCATTCATCATGTGTGATGACTCAGAAATGACTTCGTTCCAAGCAGTTCGGGCCAAAAGACGCTGCAGTGTCAGCCAGCATCCTCTGCTACCGTGAAAGTTATCGGCAGTACAAACATCCGCGTTGATTAGCCATGGTGTCTTCCGCAAACAGCTGGAGTGTTGGGTGCAAAATGGATGCAGCTCCATTTTTCGCAGACTTGATGTGAACATATAAAACTGAATCATTAGGCAAATCTGTTACAAAAAGTTATTCACAAATAGTAAAATTGATTACACCACCTTTGTATAACCCTACGTTCTATACAAATCAAAGGGCAAACAATGCTCACCTTCATAAATATAAAGCCTTCATAAGGATTAAAACAGACTTCTCATTTCCTCTGTACTGAAAAGTATGATCTTACGTGAGGTTTTTTTTAACGACGCTATATCAGTTACAGAAAATGTATAGCATCATATGTTAGCCCGATTCAGAGGAATGAATTCGGAAGAAAGTTTTCGTGGCCTAGATAAACACGCATAATCACTATCATGATAGGCACTCTTCAGACCAATTTTCAAACCCAGTTCCCTACAAATACGAGGTAATTTGATTTTATGCATAATGTGCTTTTAATGTCCTAGTAGCCAATACTGCCTCCTCTGTAATAAAGAGGGTGCCTTATAGTTCAGTCAGTATAGTGACTAGCTAAAAGATCCCGGATTCGAATGCCGGGAGGCGCAAGAGATTCTTCTCTTCCCCACAATGTCAAGATTACTTTTGGGGCTCATCTAGCTGCCTATTCAATGGGCAGCGTTAGCGCTATCCTCGGGGGTAAAGCAACCGGTGTAGGCTGAGGTTAATTAGTAAAGCTATATCTTTCTTCCCCCTAATTGCCTCTATATCATGTACAGGAACAAATTTACCCTTTTAATTTTACTCTAATACACCACCCTCAAATTCGTCGTCCGCCTTTCAGATGAAACTGATTGTGAATTGGATTTAGGCTGTTGACTTATGCTACAGAACTTTGGTAGCGTGGAGTACAAAAAAGTCATTATATACTATGAATTACCGTGATTGAGAATTAATTGAACTTAACATATGTTTCGGTATCATCCCCTCGTTGCCTCAAATAATTAAAGAAAACGGCGAAACGATTGCGTCAGTAAAATTGGTTCCCTGCAATTCGACCAGTACACATCCCGTGTAAAAGTCAAACGCCCATCGGCTTGATCCAGCTTACTAGAGAAAGCCTAGTATCTTTTGAAAACCAATGAAGAATTAAAATTCCGTTCTAACAAATAATTGTGCCATTCGTAGATGCGAGCACAGTTGGAAGTCATCCGATTTTTTATTATAGATGTATAGATTTTGAATGGTTTCCCTGTACGAGTAATCGTAACTTTAAATTTAGAGGCTTATTACGAGGTACTTCTTCGTTACTGGTAATAGTCTACAGAAACACCTCTCAGTTCATTTGATGCTAATAACGTCTACAGCAACTAGACTAGGAGATGGAAGACCCGGGACTCAAATTCCGGCAGGAGAAAAAAATCTTTCTCATCTCCAAATCTCCAGAACAGCTCTGGGGCCCATCCAGCCTCCTACTGAATAGAGACTGATGTCCTTTCCCTTACGTAAAGCGAGAGGGGCGTGCATTTGTCCACTCTCCTCTCTCTAGCGCCCAAGTTAAGAACGAGTGAACCTATATCTCTACTCCCTCCACATTCTTTCGTGGTTTGGATAGGGAAAACTTTACCTTTATTTTCCCTTTCACGGATAACTAACGAACAAATTACTTCTAAATCCATAGGGCATATTCCTTCTGTAGAAAACAAAATATTAGCTAGGCTAGTCAATAATTTACATGAATTTGTGAACCCATAATGTCTACTGGCGTATTCTCAACAGCAGCCATTTTCCATATCCTGAGCCACACGAATCCAGAACGCAGCTTAAATAAGACTAAAATTATTTCCCATGTGTGCAAGACTCTAGGCGGTCCCTTTCCATCAGGGTTTCCGACCAACACTTTGTATGCATATTACATGTTTCCTGTTCTTGCTGCATACTCCGTTCGTCACACCCTCTTTTGCCTGATGGCCTTAATATCACATGGTGAAGAATAAACCTTTTGAACATCCCCATTATCGAATTTCTTCCAACCTCCAGTTATTTCGTCTCTTTAAAACACAAACTTTCCCGTATATGTCGCTACTATTTCACACTATCTCTATCACATTAAAATTCACTTTAATTTTCTTTCGATTCACAGGAAATCATAACTTTATAACACGCTGTAATTGTCAAATTGTTTTTCATGCATAAATTTCTTGTTGTTGGGCAATTTTCTTCTCAGAGAAACATACATTTTTATTTCTGGTCACACATGTGGAGAACAGGAATCATCTCAGAATATTTACGTCTTTTTGCACATTGTAACAGATTTACGTGGGATTTATATTAGTGACATTTTATTTCAGCGTTCTCTGGAAAGAAGAAAAAGAGATAATAATGGGTAGGATATCTGGTGACAACAGGCAAATCTTGGAAGTGAAAACCTCGCCATAAATCATAAACAGTAGCCACACTTAATAAAAATGTTACCAGAATTGCTGTTTTAAACGTGCCTTGTAAAGATTTTCCGTAATTTTACCCAACCTCAGTAACATTTCTGTACATTCGATCGTCGTAGCCGGTGCGGTCCAAGGCGTGGGTCTACGGCCGCTCGTATGCAGGGATTGCGGGTTTGAATCCCACTGGGAGCATGAATGTCTTTCTCTTGTGAGTGTTGTATATTGTCATATAGGGGTTTTTGCAACGGGCCGATCCCCGTCCAGAGGTGTCCTACTCTCTGTGTGTGTGTGTGTGTGTGTGTGTGTGTGTGTGTGTGTCATTGAGTGTGATAAAGTGCAACAGTATCCTCTACACTTACAGTCAGTAAGTAGAAGAGGTTCGACTGAGAAAGAAAGAAAAAAGAAAAGAAAGAAGGAAATAATGAATGAATAAATGGAAGAAGAATGAGAGCTCTGATGTAAATGTAATTAATTAATTCTTTAACAACCTAAAAGATAAGCAAGCGCGTAAAGGTAATCACAATGTGTGTGACTCGCAATAGAAAGTTAGAGAGGTAGGCCTACTTGGGTTGCCGGTCGAAAAGTCATTATCCTTACTGACACTCTTCGTCGCTTTCCTTGGCCTCTCCAGGAAAAGGCCGGTATCCCACCTTAAATAAAGCCATGTAATCACCTGCGCACTTTATCATATAGAGTCACCTGAACCTAACAACGCCACAGAATTTGCCTAATATCAGGTTATATCTTTACACACGACTTCCAGCTTTGAAGGCACAAAAACATGTTTTGTGCGTTACCATCGCGTTAGCAAAGGGCTTTGTTTCATAATTGTTATCTGATATTCTAAATTAAAATTCCTAGTGTTTAGGGACAATTTTTTTAAAGGCCCTTAACCTTAGGAATGTTATGATTCTCTTTACATTGTCATTAACAAATATTTGACACTATTATCACAAAGAATGTCAGTAGCATTGCCGATTAAACTTAGATTTGTAAGTGTGTATGTATTCATATAGGATATATCTCCATAGGTTGACAGCCGTGAGGGTATATAGTATCGAAAAACGCTGTGACAACTGAATTTACGTAGCGTGAAACGAAACCTGATCTGAAGTATGTGACGATGGAATGGTTGGCATGTTGGAATAAAACTGTCAGATGCTGTTCCCAAAGTTCCTTGGAGTAAATTAGTATATCTACGGATATCTTAGCCATGAAAATTTCTTCCGTTCTGGGATAGGGAGACGATACTTCTTACAAGTGCCAGGCTCACCACCTCGTGACAGGTAAATGTATAATTCTGGGTACTTAACTGAAAGAGAGCAGATGTGCTCTGTTTTATAATACACCTGCCATTTACTGGTAAACGACTAGGTGCAAACTATAAAAAACTTTAGTAACACAAACTGAAAGCCCAAGCGAATTTCGAACTCTGGACCTCCTGAATAATAAGCAGTGTCACCCGCAAGCAGCAGGTTACTTTACTACGTCTGTGGTGTAGAGTCTTGTTTCTCAATATATTTTAGCTCACAGAACCCTAAAAATGCTATAGAACTCACTGAGAAACCCTACCTGTCTAAAGCAAGTCAAATATAAAATTAAATAACAGCATTTGTTTAACTTTTGTAAACATCGCGTATAAAAACTCAGCGGTTGACCTAAGACTTTTCGATAACTTGATCGTTTCGCCTGACACAACGACTGTCTATGGCAAGATATGCTGACTGACTTGACTACATAATGCGGTAGCTTCTGGATTGATGCAGCAAGTGATCGTCTGCCTGCTATCAGTGACGGAATGATTAGCGTCGAATGTCGCCACATAAACTTTAGTTCATACATATAAGTTTAGGACCGCCAATAAAACTCTTCTGCCATTACGCATTTTTGTCTCTCGGCACCCCTGACACCCCTTTGCAGAACCCTGGGGTTCCGCTGAACCCAGTTTGAGAAACAGTGGTGTAGAGTTAATAAAAAGGTCCAAATTGACGCAACAGTATGCAGACATTTATTTACTGCAAAGTCACTCTACATGTTTCGGGCGTCACAGCACCCATTATCAGGAGCACTAAAAACTGTAACCGCTACCTCTGGTATAGGTCATAATACTGGTACAG
>Ga0268261_10002909_pt1 | contig 12421 bp, 4 predicted proteins | sample TergutNc150P1_FD_190353 | JGI IMG/M metagenome (GOLD analysis project Ga0268261, IMG submission 190353) | Nasutitermes corniger P1 segment gut microbial community from laboratory colony in Florida, USA - Nc150 P1 (SPAdes) (version 2) | ecosystem: Host-associated > Arthropoda: Insects > Digestive... | reverse complement strand
AACACCGTATCACATCTCAGAACACATCGTATCACAACCCATCACCACACAGCACATGCCTTCGGAACCTACAGCACATACCATCACACCTTACAACACACCCCATCATATCCTACTGCACTTCCCATCACACCCTACAGCACACCCAATCACACCCTATAGCACACAATACAGCACACCCCATCACACCCTACAGCACACCCCATCACACCCTATAGCACACTCTACAGCACACCCCATCACACCCTACTGCACACCCCATTACACCCTACAGCACACCCAATTACACCCTACAGCACACCCTACTGCACACCCAATCACACTCTATAGCACACCCTACAGCAAACCCCATCACACCCTACAGCACACTTCAGCACACCCTACTGCACACCCCATCACACCCTACAGCACACCCAATCACACCCTACAACACACCCTACTGCACACCCAATCACAACCTACAGCACACCCTACAGCACACCCTACAGCACACTCTACAACACACCCCATCACACCCTACAGCACACAAGCCTCCCTTCACAATCACAGCCCAGTACAACTCAGCACTTTGTATTTTCCTATCATTAACGTCCTGAATGACGACAATTTACTGTAATTTATTAAACGATTCAAGGAGCCAGAATGGTTATGTTAATTTAGATTACAGAGGGCTGGTTTTAGAGGAAGGGGTGGAGCTTGGGAATAGGGGAATACCAAACAATACGACGGCACTCTTACGTCGTGGAATTTATTAAAATACAGCCATTACAATCAAAACGGTTTCACCGGGAAGCGGTGGAGCTTGGGTGTACATACTAAAATACGTAGGCTTAGGGAATTGGTGGAGCTTGCACGACTTTTTTTATAAGAAGTCGTTTGGCATAAAAAGCCGAAACCAATCAACACTGCGTCAATTTAATTCAGGGGTGCCCAACCTGACGTCCGTAAGCTTAGGTTAATACAGATCCGCAAACTTAAAGTTAAGTTAAATTAAAAGAAACGGTGAAGCTTAAGGGGCTTCGACTAAAATCTAGGGAGCCTTCTTCAGATTACCTCGAAGTAACGTTCCACATATAAAGTTACGACATCAGGGGTGCCCAATCTGGTGTACGAGAGCCATGGTTGGAAGCTTAAGTAAGCTTAAGTGCTTCGACTACGGTACTGGATGCATTCTTCAGGTTATCTCCATAGTCACCCCTACGCCGTACTCTCACCGTCACCCCTACGCCGTTTCTTAAAGTACAATCTAAATTCTTTTTTTTATATTTCGGGGCAAATGCACCCCACTTTTTTAATTTTGAGCCTTGGGGAATTGCGCCTTGTTGGACCCAACGGGGGCATATACTTGAATTTCGGGGCAACTTTTTTGGATTTCGATGCAATTGCACCCCCTTTTTTAATTTTGGGCCCGGGGGCTTTGCGCCCTGTCTCTCCAAGAGGCAGGTTAGTAAAATTCAGCATTTAAAGTTACGTTAGACTGAGTTCAGGGGTGCCCAACCTGGTATATGCGAGTCATGGTGGAAACTTAGGTGTTTTGACTACCTTCCTGAGTGACTTATTCAGGGAACCTCCAATGTCACCCTTACACCGTACATCCACCGTCACCCTTAAGCCATGTCCGGCCATGGCTGGCGATGTACTACTTACATGTAACAGGCATCCTTGTGTAGGTACACTGCGAGGTACCGTTTCGTAGGTATAGAGAGAGGCACAGTTGTGTACGTATACAGCTACGTACCGTTGTGTAATATACAGTTCGGTACCAATGTGGACGTATACCCTTTTCTGATGACGTGACTCTGTATGTGTTCAAGAACGTGGAATTTAATTCTACGTGTATAACTGTTAAATATTATTGGTGTCTAATAACTTGTGTATTTGGATCCATGAAAATTACGTTTCTCCCCCTCACGGAAGAAGCAACCTTTCTTTCTAAGACTCCGTTCAACATTTTCCTCCCACAAGCCACCATGTCTTCTAAATCGCCCATTTCATTACGTGTACAAAGAACAATCTTATGAATTTAGCGCCTTCAGCGTGCATTTGGTCGTCTTGCTCGGCCTAACCAGCTCCATACTTGACGGTGTTTCGTAAGGGTTCTTCCAATTCCAAAGTCTTCCTTCCAACAATAAACATAGCTAAACTGTCCGTAGATTTTCTTATTCACCATCTCATGAAATTATGTAGACCGGTGTCTTGTCTTGCTGAGGGCCACTTCGCAACACGACATTATGCAGTGGGAGTTCGAGTGCTGAACTGAACACAAACACACTTCATCCCATAGTCTCGGCGTTCGAATGACGGAGAAGTTGCGGTTCTTAGTCTGTGACCTCGCTGGGACAGCCTCACTTTCATTTGTTGATCATCTTATGTATATATTAGCCACTGTTCTCATTATATTGGCTACTGTTCTCTATATGTTGGCCACCGTTCTCTTTATGTTGGTCACTGTTCTCTTTATGTTGGCCACTGTTCCCTATATGTTGGACACTGTTCACTATATGTTGGCCACTGTCCTATTTATGTTGGTCACTGATCTCTATATGTTGGCCACTGTTCTCTATATGTTGGCCACTGTTATCTTTATGTTGGCCACTGTTCTCTTTATGTTGGCCATTGTTCTCTTTATGTTGGTTAATGTTCCCTATATGTTGGCCACTGTTCTCTATATGTTGGCAAATGTTCTCTATATAAAGTCACTGACCTCTGTATGTTGCCCACTGTTCTCTTTATGTTGGCCACTGTTCCGTATATGTTGGCCACTGTTCTCTTTATGTTGGCCAGTCTTCTGTATATGTTGGCCACTGATCTCTTCATGTTGGCCATTGTTCTGTATATGTTGGCCATTGTCCTCTTTATGTTGGCCACTGTTCTGTATATGTTGGCCACTGTTCTCTTTATGTTGGCCACTGTTCTCTTTATGTTGGCCACGGTTCTCTTTATGTTGGCCACTGATCTCTTACTGCATGCATTGGGGAGTAACATTACCGCTTTTATCGGCTACTGTTACGGTTTTTATCAGCCGGGGCTACATTAGTGTTTACACTGGTCCGTGCTCTGTTACTACATATAATGGCCAGTGCCTTCATATTGTTTTTATTGGCCAGTGCTGTTACTTCCTATGTTTGCCAGTGCTGTTTTACTGCTTATATTTATTTTCAAGTTTCCTATCTGTTCTTGTATGCTGTAATGTATTGCATGTATAAGTTAATTTATCTGTATATATATGTTTGACCAGGTTCACATAAATTAAAATATTACCTCTTCAGGTGTTGGACGGTGATTGGCAGAACTTTCTGGAATGGCGCTACAAGCACATCAACTCTATGGCCAAGTTTCACTTCGTGCTCGTGGAACACGTGGCCACAATGCTGAACTTCAGGTGATGTGTGCACAAAGCACTTCCCTTCATGTTAAACAGTCACTGAAAGACGTCTTCCTGCCACAATGACGGCCAGAACAAGTGTTCAGTCAAACGGCACTGGATTGACCGGAGGGCCAGAGCTTGCTGGGGATTCATCGTGAACCCGGAACTGTCCACGCCCCCGACACTTTGTGAGTCCCTACTGGTGACGATGTCCCTGGTCAACCCTCATTTCGACGGACCGAATCCAGTCCTTGTAGCACTCATGGTGGACAAGGTGTTGCAGACAGTGTTTCTCCCAGCACCTCCGTGTTGCCGTCTTAGTATAATTCCGCCAATGCTCTATACTCATTAATTCACGTCCTAAGGACGCTGTACAGGCTAACCAAGACAGTCTCATTGACTAAAGAACGTCTGCTTTCAGGCGCATCAGCATTAGTCATAACATTGCACACTGCAATCCTGACACTGTACAATGTAGCCACGCACACTGCAATCCTGATACCACAATGTAGCTATGTCTACAGAACACTGCACACAGCAATCCTGACACTGTACAATGTAGCTATGTCTACAGAACACTGCACACAGCAATCCTGACACTGTACAATGTAGCTATGTCTACAGAACACTGCACAATGCAATCCTGACACTGTACAATGTAGCTAGAACACTGCACACAGCAATCCTGACACTGTACAATGTAGCTATGTCTACAGAACACTGCACAATGCAATCCTGACACTGTACAATGTAGCTATGTCTACAGAACACTGCACACTACAATCCTGACACTGTACAATGTAGTTAAGTTTACAGAACACTGCGCACTGCAATCCTGACACTGTAAAATGTAGCTATGTCTACAGAGCAATGCAAACTGAAATCCTGACACTGTACAATGTTGCTACGTACACTGCAATCCCGACATTGTACAATGTAGCTATGTCTACAGAACAAAGCACACTGCAATCCTGACACTGTACAATGTAGCTATGACTACAGAACACAGCACACAACAATCCTGACACTGTACAATGTAGCTAAGCCTACAGAACACACACAATGCAATCCTGACACTGTACAATTTAGCTATGTCTACAGAACAAAGCAAACTGCAATCCTCACACTGTGCAATGTAGCTATGTCTACAGAACAAAGCACAATGCAATCCTGACACTGTACAATGTAGCTATGTCTAAAGAACACAGCACACTGCAATCCTGACACTATACAATGTATCTATGTCTACAGACAACTGCAAACTGCAATCCTGACACTGTACAATTTGGCTATGTCTACAGAGCACTGCAAACAGCAATCCTTACACTGTAAAATGTAGCTACGCACACTGCAATCCTGACACTGTACAAATGTAACTATGGCTACAGAACACTGCACTCTGCAATCCCGAAAATGTACAGTGTAGCTATGTCTACAGAACACTGCACACTGCAATCCTGACACTGTAAAATGTAGCTATGTACACAGAACACTGCACACTGCAATTCTGACACTGTACAATGTAGCTATGTATACAGAACACTGCACACTGCAATCCTGACACTGTACAATGTAGATAGGTCTACAGAACACTGCACAATGCAATCCTGACACTGTGCAATGTAGCTATGTCTACAGAACACTACACATTGCAATCATGACCCTGTAAAATGTAGCATTGCACACTGCAATTCTGACACTGTAAAATGTAACTATGTTTACAGAACACTGCACACTGCAATCCTGACACTGTACAATTTAGCTATGTCTACAGAACACTGCACACAGCAGTCCTGACACTGTGCAATTTAGCTATGTCTACAGAACACTGCACATTGGAATCCTGACCCTGTACAATGTAGCATTGCACACTGCAATTCTGACAATGTACAATGTAACTATGTCTACAGAACACTGCACACAGCAATCCCGACATTCTAAAATGTAGCTGTTTACAGAACACTGCGCACTGAAATCCTGACTGTGTACAATGTGGGTATGTCTACAGAACACAGCACACTGCAATCTTGACACTGTACAATGTAGCTATGTCTACAGAAAAAAGCACACTGCAATTCTGACAATGTACAATGTAGCTATGTTTACAGAAAACAGCACACTGCAATACTGACATTGTACAATGTAGCTATGTATACAGAACAAAGCACACTGCAATCCTGACACTGTAAAATGTAGCTATGTCAACAGAACACAGAACACTGCAATCCTGACACTGTACAATGTAGCTATGTCTACAGAACACAACACACTGCAATCCTGACACTTTACAATGTGGCTATGTCTTCAGAGCACTGCAAACAGAAATCCTGACACTGTACAATGTAGCTACGCACACTGCAATCCTGACAGTGTACAATGTAACTATGTCTACAGAACACTGCACACTACAATCCCGACACTGTACAGTGTAGCTATGTCTACAGAACACTGCACACTGCAATCCTGACAATGTACAATCTAACTATGTATACAGAACACTGCACACAGCAATCCTGGCACTGTACAATGTAGCTATGTCTACAGAACACTGCACACTGCAATCCTGACATGGTGCAATGTAGCTATGTCTACAGAACACAGCACACTGCATTCCTGACACTGTACAATGTAGCATTGCACACGGCAATTCTGACACTGTACAGTGTAACTGTGTCTACAGAACACTGCACACTGCAATCCCGACACTGTACAATGTAGCTATGTGCACAGAACACTGCACACTGCAATCCTGATACTGTACAATGCAGCTATATCTACAGAACACAGCACACTGCAATCCTGAAACTGTACAATATAGCTGTCTACAGAACACTGCACACTGAAATCCTGACACTGTGCATTGCAGCTATGTCTACAAAACACTGCCCACTGCAATCATGACACTGTACAATGTGGCTACGCATACTGCATTTCTGACACTGTACAAAGTAACTATGGCTACAGAACACTGCACACCGGAATCCTAACACTGTACAATGTAGCTATGTCTACAGAACACTGCACACTGCAATCCTGACAATGTAGAATATAGCTATGTCTACGGAACACTGCACACTGCAATCCTGACACTGTAAAAAGTTGCTATGTCTACAGAACACTGCACAATGTAATCCTGACACTGTACAATGTAGCCATGTCTGCAGAACACTGCACACTGCAATCCTGACACTGTGCATTATGGCCATGTCCAAAGAAAACTGCGCACTTCAATCCTGGCGCTGTACAATTTAGCTATGTCTAAAGAACCCTGCAAAATGCAATCCTGACACTGCGCAATTTAGCTATGTCTACAGAGTACTGGACACTGTAATCCTGACACTGTACAATATAGCCATTTCTACAGAACACTGCACACTGCAATCCTGACACTGTACAATGTAGCCATGTGTAGAGAACACTGCACACTGCATTCCTGACAATGTAAAATGTATCTATGTCTACAGAACAATGCACACTGCAATACTGACACTGTAAAATTTAGGTATGCTTACAGAACACTGCACACTGCAATCCTAACACTGTACAATGTAGCTATGTCTACAGAACACTGCACACTGCAATCGTGACCTTTTACAATTTAGCCATGTCTACAGAACACTGCACATTGTAATCCTGACTCTGTACAATGTAGCCATGTCTACAGAACACTGCACACTGCAATCGTGACCTTTTACAATTTAGCCATGTCTACAGAACACTGCACATTGTAATCCTGACACTGTACAATATAGCCATGTCTACAGAACACTGCACACAGCAATTCTGGCGCTGTACAATATAGCTATGTCTACAGACCACTTCACACTGCGTTCCTGACACCGTACAATTTAGCCATGTCTACAGAACACTGAACACTGGAATCCTGACTCTGTACAATGTAGGCATGTATACAGGACACTGTACACTGCAATCCTGGCGCTGTACTATGTAGCTATGTCTACAGAACACTGCACACTGCAATCCTGACACTGTGCAATTTAGCTACGCACACTGCAATCCTGACACTTTACAATGTAGTTATGTATAAAGAACACTCCACACTTCAATCCTGACACTGTACAATGTAGCTATGTCTACAGAACACTAGACACTGCAATCCTGACGTTTTACAATGTAGCTACGCACACTGCAATCGCGACATTGTACAATGTAGCTATGTCTACAGAACACTGCAAACTGCAATCCTGATATTGTACAATGTAGCTATGTCTACTGAACAGTTCACACTGCAATCCTGACGCTGTACAATACAGGTATGTCTACAGATCACTGCACACTGCAATCCTGACACTGTACAATTTAGCTATGTCTACAGAACAACTGCACACTGCAATCCTGACATTGTACAATGTAGCTATGTCTACAGAACACTTCACACTGAAAACCTGACACTGTACAATGTAGCTATGTTTATAGAACCCTGCCCACTGCAATCCTGACCCTGTACAATGTAGCTGTGTCTGCAGAACACTGCACACTGCAATCCTGACACTGTACAATGTAGGTGTGTCTACAGAACACTTCACACTGCCATCCTGACATTGTGCAATGTAGTTACGCACACTGCAATTCTGACACTGTACGTTTAACTATGTCTACAGAACACAGCACACTGCAATCCTGACACTGTACAATGTAGCTATGTCTACAAAACACAGCACACTGCAATCCTGACACTGTACAATGTAGCTATGTCTATAGAACACTTCACAATGCAATCCTGACCTTGTACAGTGTAGCTATGTCTACAGAACACTGCAAACTGCAATCCTCACACTGTACAATATAGCCATGTCTACAGAACACTGCACACTGCAATCCTCACACTGTACAATATAGCCATGTCTACAGAACACTGCAAACTGCAATCCTCACACTGTACAATATAGCCATGTCTACAGAACACTGCACACTGCAATCCTGACACTGTACAATGTAGCCATGTCTACAGAACGCTGCACACTGCAATCCAGACTCTGTACAATGTAGCCATGTCTACAGAACACTGCACACTGCAATCCTGACACTGTACAATATAGCCATGTCTACAGAACACTGCACACTGCAATCCTGACACTGTACAATGTAGCTATGTCTACAAAACACAGCACACTGCAATCCTGACACTGTACAATGTAGCTATGTCTACAGAACACTTCACAATGCAATCCTGACCTTGTACAGTGTAGCTATGTCTACAGAACACTGCAAACTGCAATCCTCACACTGTACAATATAGCCATGTCTACAGAACGCTGCACACTGCAATCCAGACTCTGTACAATGTAGCCATGTCTACAGAACACTGCACACTGCAATCCTGACACTGTACAATATAGCCATGTCTACAGAACACTGCACACTGCAATCCTGACACTGTACAATGTAGCTATGTCTACAAAACACAGCACACTGCAATCCTGACACTGTACAATGTAGCTATGTCTACAGAACACTTCACAATGCAATCCTGACCTTGTACAGTGTAGCTATGTCTACAGAACACTGCAAACTGCAATCCTCACACTGTACAATATAGCCATGTCTACAGAACACTGCACACTGCAATCCTCACACTGTACAATGTAGCCATGTCTACAGAACACTGCACACTGCAATCCTGACACTGTAAAATATAGCTATGTCTAAAGCCTCTACTTATTTACTGTGAAAACAAAATAAACTACCAGCTCACTGCACGACAGACGTATGGGGCATTCGGCTGCAGAGGATTAATTGATTGCATTGTGTCACGAGAGAGAGAACACTCAAATATGGCCGGGATGTGATTTGGATATTGATATACTTATTAACCGCAGTTAGGTTGTCACCCGGTGGCAGTACACATTTACACACAAACAATGCCTAGAACAAAACAAATAACAACCGAACAACACAAATAAAAAGTAATGTGGAAGAGTGCGGGCCGTGCCCCTTCTTTGCGAGTTTTACCCTGGCATTTGCCTTACAACTGAGGAAAAAGTACGGAAAGCCTCCGTCAGTGTAAGTAAAACCTCAGTCACAGTGATGTGATTCGGATCCTCCTACTTGCAGGAAAAGTGGACCAGTGACAAAACACATGACGTACAGTTGCTTAGCGCTATCAATAGTGAAGTGAAGCGTATGGGAGGTCTTCGGCTTTCGAGTTTTTCCTATGTTTTTTCAGGGTTCCAACACGGTCCCCCTACGCCCCAGCTCCACTACTTCCCTTAGGGACTGCGGTCCAAATTTTAGTCACCCCTAGGCGCGTTTGTCACACCTGGATGAGTGGGTAGGCAGTTTAACCCCTGCCGCAGTAGGTATTGGTAAGATGTTTCATTGTAATAATATCCCAGGTCGTAGTCAACCTAATCCAATTCATGTTGCCGTAGTGATTGGTAATGAATTTGGTCCAAATGGTGAGGTTTGTGCCGCCATAGTTATTGGTAATGGGGTTCGTTGTAATATCCCTGACCGTATCCAGCGGAATGCAGTCAATGCCGGCGTTGGGATGGGTAATGTGTTAATGTTAATAAGACGACGGGGCCGTGGCTATTGTATTTAATCTGTGCCGGCGTTGTGATGCGTAATAGGCGCATGTTCATATTCCTGGACGTTGGTCTGGGTGTTGAGGTTAAATGTCCCGTGATGGTGTTGGTATAGGTAATAGGTTTAATTTTAATAATATCCTGAGGCGTAAATGTGAGAGTGGAGGTGTGGGCGCAGGTAGCAGGTTACAGCCGTTCTTACAGCCTCCAAACACGTCCTAAACACATCATATGAAATATTTTGAAATTATTAACTATTTTAAATATTAAGTCAGTAGAAATAACAACAAGATGCAGCTTTGTAATCGAACTTATTATTCCAAATCTTATTAAAGGTTCAAGATGTTTCGAGAGACACACCGCTCATCATCATGAGCTCTAAACTACTTGCAGGCTCTGGTTTATGTGTCCATGTGTTGACCGGCCTTTGTCAAGTGGGCTAAGTGGGAAATTTCCCACTCAGGCTTGACAACGGCCGGTAACCACATGTGTATATAAACCAGAGGCCGTAAATATAGTTTAGAGCTACTGATGATGAGCGGTGTGCCGCTCCAAATATGTTGAGCCTTCTTTAAACTTTGGAATAATAAATTCTATTGCAAATCTGCATCTTTTTGGTATTACAACTGAGTAATATACGATGCACGGATACATGAATATCAAATTTAGACTTTAAGATTGTTGATCAAAGGAAAATTTTAGACATACATCCACAGTACTCACAATATAAATACATCGACATTACTGACAATATAAATACATCCACGGTACTCAGTATAAATACATCCACATTACTCACAATATAAATACAACCACAGTATTCACAATATAAATACATCCACAGTGCTCACATTATAAATACATCCACAGTGCTCACAATATAAATACATCCACAGCACTCACAATATAAATACATCCACAGTGCTCACAATATAAATACATCCACAGCACTCACAAAATAAATACATCCACAGTACTCACAATATAAATACATCCACAGTGCTCACAATATAAATACATCCACAGTGCTCACAATATAAATACATCCACAGCACTCACAATATAAATACATCCACAGTGCTCACAATATAAATACATCCACAGCGCTCACAATATAAATACATCCACAGCACTCACAAAATAAATACATCCACAGCACTCACAATATAAATACACCCACAGCACTCACAAAATACATACATCCACAGCACTCACAAAATAAATACATCCACAGCGCTCACAATATAAATACATCCACAGTGCTCACAATATAAATACATCCACAGTGCTCACAATATAAATACATCCACAGTGCTCACAATATAAATACATCCACAGCACTCACAAAATACATACATCCACAGCACTCACAATATAAATACATCCACAGCACTCACAATATAAATACATCCACAGTGCTCACAAAATAAATACATCCACAGCACTCACAATATAAATACATCCACAGTGCTCACAATATAAATACATCCACAGCACTCACAATATAAATACATCCACAGTGCTCACAATATAAATACATCCACTGCACCCACAATATAAATACATCCACAGTGCTCACAAAATAAATACATCCACAGCACTCACAATATAAATACATCCACAGTACTCACAATATAAATACATCCACAGTGCTCACAATATAAATACATCCACAGCACTCACAAAATAAATACATCCACAGTACTCACAATATAAATACATCCACAGTGCTCGCAATATAAATACATCCACAGTGCTCTCAATATAAATACATCCACAGCACTCACAATATAAATACATCCACAGTGCTCACAATATAAATACATCCACAGTGCTCACAATATAAATACATCCACAGCACTCACAATATAAAGACATCCACAGCACTCACAAAATAAATACATCCACAGCACTCAAATATAAATACATCCACAGCGCTCACAAAATAAATACATCCACAGCACTCACAATATAAATACATCCACAGCACTCACAAAATAAATACATCCACAGCACTCACAATATAAATACATCCACAGCACTCACAAAATAAATACATCCACAGCACTCACAATATAAATAACTCCACAGTGCTCACAAAATAAATAAATCCACAGTACTCAATATAAATACAACCACAGTACTCACAATATAAATACATCCACAGTACTCACAATATAAATACATCCACAGTACTCACAATAAATACACATCCACAGTACTTACAATATAAACACATCCATAGTACTACAATATAAATACACCCACAGCACTCACAATACAAATACACCCACATCACTCACAATATAAATACATGCACAGCACTCACAATATAAATACATCCACAACACTCACAATATAAATACATCCACAGCACTCACAATATAAATACAACCACAGTTCACACAATATAAATACATCCACAGTTCTCCCAATATAAATACATCCACAGTACTCAAAATATAAATACATTCGCAGTACTCATAATATAAATACATCCACAGCA
>Ga0268261_10002908_pt1 | contig 12432 bp, 11 predicted proteins | sample TergutNc150P1_FD_190353 | JGI IMG/M metagenome (GOLD analysis project Ga0268261, IMG submission 190353) | Nasutitermes corniger P1 segment gut microbial community from laboratory colony in Florida, USA - Nc150 P1 (SPAdes) (version 2) | ecosystem: Host-associated > Arthropoda: Insects >... | reverse complement strand
TCGCAGAGACCTCTACCTGACAACACACGACACTCACAACAGACAAATATCCATGCCCCTGGTGGGATTCGAACCCACGATTTCAGCAGGTGAGCGGCCGCAGGCCGCTCACCTGCTGAAATCGTGATGCATGTTCCCGGGCAACAGAAGACTTCTCCTCGATCAAACCGACCACTCTGTACAAGTCTTTAAGAGACCTCGGCCTGTCTTACAACGCCGTACGCACAGAAGTACTGGGGTGAAGATTCATCACTACCCTGTCAACCAACTGTTCCTCAGTTGCTTGGTAATTTAAAAATTTGGCCGTGGGGAAAACTCTCTCGATGTATTGGCGCAACGGATGCCTCTCCTTATGAAAATAAAACGATCCTTTCTCGTACCAACCTTTCACGCACAAAGTACGGGAAATACTTCTCTAACAAGTGCGCTTTACACTCTACAGCTACAGCCAGCTACACTTCCGTGGTGGGAAACACGGAAATGTGGCTGCTTCGGGTGGTAATTGCGCTGGCGGCCATCTTGAAATACGAATGATGCAGTCGCACCTTTTTGAAAGAATTTTTTTTAATAGTATAACCTCATTGCACGGAATAATATATAAAGATTTGTGGTGTACCGTTCGTTCTACGAAATAACGAGTGTCTGCGTGATTTTCTGTTGTGATCTTTTGAAGTGTGTGCTTATTTTCGTCTTTCCTTGCTGAATACCGCCATCCATTTGTTCATCCATAGCTACCCGTCATTTATGGCCAGAGACTATAAAATGATCAATGTTTACAACTGTGTGCGTCAATGAGATACAATACCTGTGGGATGTGTGAACTGAGGTACGGATGTGTCTGTATTAAAAACCAAGGATGCTGCGTGTATTTTGGGGCCATTTTTGCACGTGAACTATTGCGCGATCAAGGAGAAAGCAACGCTTTAGGCTTTGCGTGTTATTGTGGTTGAAAATAAAGGCTGTTATCAAACTGTTCGTGTGTTAAGGTTATAATGTTGGCACCAGCAATTTATATGGTTCGCTCTTTTTGTAACGTCTTACGGCAGTTCTACTGCCTCTCCAAAGCGAGTTCTCCACACAGTTCGATTTTAAACTTCCTCTTTCAATTACCAGGATGCCAATTTCCTTATGGTTATCCAGTAGCTGCTTACGTCTTCTTCCTCGTCCTGTTCTTTCCTTCAATAACGTGTTTTAGAAGGCAGTTTCTACGTAAGATGTGACATCCAGTCAACCTTCCCATATTTTATTGTAGATAGGATATTCCCGTCCCCCGTGATTAGTTAATTCATTTGTATTCTTTTTTTTTCCCCATAGTGATGTGAATATTTTGAATTTTCTGAATTACTTGCATTCTTGTGGAGTGCATTCTTGTTTTAGTTTTAGTGAAATTTATTTTGGAAGTAATTTTTTGTTATTAGGAATGAGTATTAGTGAGAGACCATTGCTTACCTGCTTTGTTCCTTTCAGTATCACACTTTGTTGTATATTTTGCTTTGAGATTTGAAGATGAAGCAGTCTAAACAATTACCTGAATCCAGTGTTCCTTCGCAGCAATGGAATCATCTTTATCAGGCTGCACAATTCTCTTTATGTAAACACATACAGAATGGACAGCAAAGCATGAATGAAAGTGCTGTATCTAATTATTACACACATCTTTCTGTAAATGTGGCAAAGAAATCTTTACTTAAAATTGAGCCTCAAGTAAAGCGGACTGTATGCAAAGGTTGTGAAGGACTACTGCTTCCTGGACTGACTGCACAAGTTCGTATTCTCAAGAAACCAGCTAGTGTTATTCAGTGGAGATGCATGAGGTGTCAGACATTGAAAAAGTTTCCCTCCATTCGTCATTATGAAGCTTGGTTTGAAAGTTCAACTTTCAAGTATCCAGATATTGAAGCACAGAAAAATGGACAGAAAATAGCTAGTGACTGCAGTGTTACAATGAATGCTGTTAATGATTTGGGATTTGAAGAAAAGGGTGTGAATAATGTTAGAAATGAAATGGCTGAACACATGGTAATGGACAGTGATATGCAGTCACCAAACATAGTGCGTAGCAAGTAATTGTGGAAGCGAGTTTGTTTGATTGGCTAAGATCTGGCCTAGTAATCACTGGTTTATTTTTTAAATTGAGTTTTAAAACTTTTCCATCATGACTCTATTTGTTTTCTCCATGTTCTTCAACTGCACCAATAAATGTTTTCAGCTCCTGGCCATATAACTCTATCTATTACTGGAGGTTTATTGATCATTGGTGAGACTTCCTTGATAGACTGTTATGGCTGAGTTGTCTGATAGCATCTGGTGATGAAACATCTGTTCAGTTTTACTAGGGGTAAGGTGATACTTCAGGTTTGTGAATCCATACACAGAATGATTTAAACAGTTTACTGATGTGCTAATGCTTTCTGTTTCTTCATCTTAATTTAATCTCTGTGTTTCAGCTTTTATTAGAATGTCAGTATCGAAATGGAGTATTTTGAAATCATTGAAGCTCTTGTCAACAGAAGCCAAAGGTAACTTTCCTATTGTTATTTGTAACTATAGTACTTTGAATTTCCATGTTTATTACTTATCTTCTTTTCAAAGCACTGTAAACATTTTGTTTGTACTGCTTGTAAGAATGAGTACAGCATGTAAGGTGTTCTAGAATGTCAACAAACAATAGTGTTTCTTACATTCATATGAAACGTTTATGAAATAGTCAAAATACAGACAAGATTAACACTCATAGTGTTTTCTCATGTGGATTATAATTGTATCACATTTCCAAAATGATATTACGCACAAGCCATATACATGTTATGATTTTTCCGTGTTTCTTTGTTCATTCAGAGCTGTACCTAAGGTCAGATGTTCCAGTTGTGGATAGTTCTATTTCATCATTGGAATTTTATCGAGACTGGGTAGCAACTAATCTTCCTGTCCTAATAAAGGGTGCAGTAAATAATTGGCCAGCCATAAAAAAATGGAATTTGCAGTTCTTGAGGTACAGTATGGAATGAAGTAGCAGCAGTATGCATAGATGTGACTAACTGAATATATTGCTTGTTTGTAACATCCTAACTCTGCCCCCTGCTCAGTGCCAGATTACATTTCAATCTTCAACTAAGAAGCCGCATGAGTGATAAATGGGCAGGTGGAAGAATAGTGTTGCTGTTTATTTTCCATGCACATTTTATGTTTTGTATCATATGAGGAACAACTCACGAGCAGGGTGTTCATAATATATATGTGTGTATATGTATATGTACACACACACACAATTACATTGTACAGTATTATCAGATTTGGAAAGCATTTGCACAGTTACATGTGCCAAAGAGGGGAAGAAAGTGAGAAAAAACACATTTCTCTCAAGTTTGTTCAAGAGTGTGAAACAAATGCAAGTGATTAGAACAGTTATTTACAGTGGACAATGAATTTGGTAGATGGAAAGTTTATATGAGGAATCCTCTTGGAAACTGGTGAATAATGTCATGCTTGTTTGGGTGTGCGATTCTTGGTATATTTAACATGGGGTACTTGCAACACATTTTTTATGCCCATTAACAGACATATAAGAATGAGGAATTTCAAAGTTTGTTGTTCACATCATGATGCTAACTACAGTGTTATATTTGCAACAGGAGTTACCTGGGTGAAAAACTAGTAACAGTTGCTGTAACTCCAAATGGCTATGCTGATGCTATTGCCACAGACTATGGAAAAATGTCAGAATACTTTGTGACTCCAGAAGAGAGGGTTATGCCTATGTCAGAGTTTCTGAATGCCCTTGAAAATAGTGATCAGTATCCTGGAGTGTTTTATATCCAGCGTCAAAATTCAAACCTAACAGAGGACTTCGCAGAATTGGTTCCTGATGTGGGAAGTGATGTTCCATGGGCCACAGAGGCTTTTGGTCATGAACCTGAAGCAGCTAACATATGGATTGGTGACAAACGAGCTGTCACTTCAAGTAAGCTACTGGGTTCCATCGTAATGTGTTCACGCAAGTGTTAAAATTTTTGTAGCAATATTGTTGGTCAGTTTAAGTAATTAAATTTATTCATTTGTGTGTTCTGATTACACAACATTACGCGGCCCCAGGCTGTTGCAATGTCATGAGGTAAGTGTTACATGACCTGTTATGCAGCCGGAGTGATCCAGTTCACTGGCATGTCATTTGTCCCTTGCGGGCAAGTGGTTGCTTGACATCAGTATGCACTTGGCGGCACGTGTGTTAAGATGTAACAGCATGTGATACAACTGACACAGGGTTAATTACTGATGCAGAGGGCAGAAAGTGATCTAATTGTGTTTTCTAGAAGGTCAGTTGCAATTCTCATAAGGAGAAACTACTTACATTTGTATTTACTAAAAATTAACAATTCACAAGTTGTACGTGTTTGGCTGCATACAGCAGCAGTGAAGTTCTTTGTTTTCATTCACTTTAAGGCGAAACAATTCAAGTGTATAAGCCTTGCTTACAGTGCAATTAAGTGGAAACATTATAGATAACAGACTAAATACCTTTAATTATACAGACAGTTAATCATCAACAGGTATAACAAGTGTGTTTTATATTTCATAACCATGAACCAGTTAGTGTTACTGAGTGACAAAGATTCATTACAGTCAGCTACTAATCAACAAACATTGTTATTAAGGTGTTTAACTTAAGGACAAATAATAAAGGTTTCTTTTATCCTGCCAATTACATGAATGTCTTGTTCAATGCTTTGTGTATCTGAACCAGAGCAGGTACAGTAATGAGTAATAATATACTGATGGTGGCAAGGGGGCACAAATTCCAGTCAACTTAATTTTGTATGTTGGTGCTTAATATTTTCAGCATAATTTTTGCAGTTCCCTTCCTCCCCTCTAATACTTACAGAAATGTGTATCAGTTCACTGCAATGAGCAGGAAGTCTTAGATAACAGTAATGCTCAAGGTCACTTCACAATAGGGGGTCCCCAGTATGAAACTTGTTTATTGTTACTCTTCAGGTGCCTAGCATTTGGATGTGGCTGCTAAATTTTTGGAAAGCTTATGGGCCCTAGATGGTGAGAGTAAATTACTTGTGTGTAGAATTTAAGATTATTCATTCTGTGTGTTAAGATTGTAATCAATGTAGTACTAGCAAATACACTTCTATTATGTGATGTACACTATGAACCCTCACTTACGTAGTGCACACCACAACACGAAACAGGGACTATATCCTCTATGAATGGAAGAATATACACTAGTTGTTTGTATGCATACATATCTTTTGATCACTCAGATGATATTTGGTGAGGAGTGCAGAGCATAAAGCTTCTTGTTACCTATGTACATACATACTTACATCACAACATAACATAACATTACATATATACATGTATGCATACATACACAGTGTGATCCATACGTTTTAGGAATGATTTTTTTTTTTAAATAACAGAACTAGAGCAATCTATCAGCCAACCCACAAACTAAGTACTATCAACCAACATCCGTTCACACACACCTAGTTTCGTTTGTTTATCGTTGACAGTATACGAGTTATAACTTGTCTTGTAAAGTCAGTTTTCTTTACACGTCATGGATGGTGGAAATGAACAGAGAGTTGCCATAAAATTTTGTTTCAAAGTCGGTCTATCTGCAACAGAAACACTAGTATTGGTGCCAAAGGCTTATGGGAATGAAGCTCTTAACCGATCAAACGTTTTTAGATGGTATTCTCAATTTTGAGATGGAGGAGCTAGTAGAAGATGACGAGAGAGGTGGCCATACAAAATCGACTTGAACTGAGGTAAACATTGCTGCTGTTGCTCATTTGGTCAAAACTGACCATTGAATCGCATCACAAATGATAGCAGAATCTTTGAACATCCCCAAGACTGTAGTTCTTCAGATTCTGAAAGAGGATTTGAGAAAGAAAAAGTTGTGTGCATGTTTTGTTCCACACTCCTTGACACCTGAGCAAAGGGAGATTGAGTTACATCTTGCCAAGACATTATGGCAGTGGCTAAGGCAGACAAAATTTTTTTTAACAAAATTATTATGGGAGATGAGACCTGGTTTTTTTGCCTATGACCCCGAAGCAAAGCGACAGAGTTCTGAATGGGTTGGTGAGACATCCCCTCGGCCAAAGAAACTGAAATTCTAAAGGTCCCGCATCCAGATCATGTTGATAATTTTTTTCGACTCTCAAGGCGTGCACAAAGAATTTGTACCATAGGGAAAAAACAGTAAATGCAGAATTTTATAAAGGAGTAATGGATGGCCTCCTGAAGACTGCAAGTGTTTGCCAATTTTTGACCCCAAAAAATGTTACAACCCTTTATCCCCCCCATACTCTCCAGATTTATCTTCGCCAGACTGTTTTGTGTTCCCCGAGTTGAAAATGAAGTTAAAAGGACTCCATTCTGCGGATGTTGCCAAGATCCAAGAAGCCATAACTGATGAATTAAAGAAGGTCAAAATAGAGGAATTTTTGGCAGCTTTTCAGAAACTGTATAACCATGCAAAAGCCTGTATATATGCCAATGTAGCTTATTTTAAATAAAAAAGAAAGGTATGTGTCTTCCTTGTGTGTCTTCGATTTTTAAAAAAATCAGTCCTAAAACATACATACATATGTACATACCTACATACATATGTATGTACATACATTACATTACACACATACATATATGTATACATACACACATTACACACATACATACATACATGGATGTACGTGTACATACATACATACATACACACACACACACATACATACATACATACATAAGAGGGTACTCTGAAAAGTTCTTGGCCTAACAATGAAAAAACAAATTTATAATTTCAAAATTATTTTTGTTTTTCAACATAAACTCCCTTAAGACTAATACATTTATTCCAGCAATGCTCCAGTGCCATTATCCTGTCCCTGTAGTGGTTCTTCGTAAGATCTACAAAATACCCCTCTACAGCTGCAATCGTCTCTTGATTCGAAGAAAAACGCTGACCAGCGAGGAAGAGTTTGAGTTTTGGGAAGAGAGAGAAGTCAGAGGGAGCCAAATCTGGGGAACAGGGTGGATGTTCCAACAATTCATAGTGCAGATCCCTTAATTTTTCCATTGCCAAAACACTTTTATGGGCGGGTGCATTGTCCTGATGAAAGATGATTTTTTTTTTTGTTTGTTTTGCAAACCGGGTCTTTTCTCACGAATTTTTTCGTCTAGTCTGGTTAAAAGATTGGAATAATATTCTCCGGTTATTGTTTTACCCTTTTCAAGATAATCAATAAACAAAATGCCTTCAGCACCCCAAAACACCGATGCCATGACCTTTCCTGCTGATGGACCCGACCTTGTCTGCGTTGGTGCTGAACAACCGGCTTCTGTCCACTGTTTTGACTGCTGTTTGGATTCTGGTGTGTAATGGTGAATCCAAGTCTCATCCATAGTAATAATTCGACGCACAAAATCAGTTTTATTTTTGTTAAAACGCTCCAAGCACTGTTCAGAGATTTTCGTGCGAGTGCATTTTTGTTCTGCTGTGAGCAAGCACGGCACCCATCTTGCGCAAAGCTTTTTCATATCCAATTCTTCATGTAAAATATATCCTACACATTCTTTTGAAATGCCTATAGTCTCAGCAATTTCATGCACTTTCATCTTCCGATCATCCAATACCATACTGTGCACTTGTTCAGTGAGTTCTGGTGGTGGTGTTCTTTTTGGACGTCCTTCACATGGATCATCTTCAAGGCCGGTATGGCCACGTTTAAACTCAGCAGCCCATTTCTTAATTGTTGAAAACGAAGGAGAAGAGTCCCCATAAACTTTTATGAACTTGAAATGAATTTCCTTTGGCGTTAAACCTTCTTTTACAAAGAATTTTATAACCACACGATACTCAATTCTATCCATTTTCAGGGATACAGACAACACTCCTGCTTCAGACAGCTGTATAAAACAATTAAATGTATAGCATGACTTGCAATTTCACATGGATGTTAATGACAGATGTACCAACTTAGGAAAAAAAATCTTGCCGTTATTGTTGCCATCTATGGTCAAGGCCGATAACTTTTCAGGCCACCCACGTATGACTCTCACTTATGAAAACAATTCTATGCTTTGAGGAATAGTATTATTCTTTTAAGTTGTGGTTCACTACATACCTGTGTTGATAGTTGATAATGCTGGTTGTTGGAGGTTAGATAATGGATCAAAGTGATTTGAAGTTTCGATGAGCTGTTGAGCTGGTTAGATTCATGGCCTTGATTTATTTGAATGACCAGTTATGACTCTAATCCATGCGTTTTTATCAATTTCTTCATGATGTGTTTGTTCACAATGAGTATTACTTGGTTTTTCAGTATTCATGTACTTTACTAATATTAATGTCTTTCTGCAGAAGTTCAGTAATTAATTGAGTGGAGCTAAGTTCAGTTAATGCCTTTTTTGAGTTGATTTTTCATTTTGACACAGTTTTTACAATCAGTTCCACTGTGTTCAGTTATATTGTAAGTTGAACACAGCTATTTCACTGACCATAGCCATGTCTGCCTGTGTGTTTTTCTTCTAGTATGTATGTTTCCACCTAATATATTGCCATAAACACCTATCACTTGAGAACTGTGTGTTCCCATCATTCATGTTGTGTCACTAAGCTTTCAGGTCACCTCTTACTATTTCACCTGTCTGTCTGTGTGGTGGTTGTATTTCATAATAACTCACTATCCCAATAGGTACTGTTTTAAGACTCCATACTTGCACTATATAATCTTAGCAGTTGATAGCATCATTTAATAAAATGCTTAAAAAAGAGCCTAGAATGTTTTTTTTTATTTGGCAGTATCTGGAATACCACATATGGATTTTCAGTGTATTATGTATTTTAAATATGATACAGTACTCCAGTTTGTCTGCTATGTTTCAGTGCATAAAGACCCATTTGAAAACATTTACTGTGTTGTCTCTGGCTACAAGGACTTCATTCTTCATCCTCCAACTGATCGACCATGGATTCCTTATAAGAGATGTCCACTGGCAAGCTATAAGGAATCAACCCCAGGTGTTTTTGATATAATACCATGTGGCACTGACCAGCATGAAGATACCAGTGTTTTGGAAGATGTTAATCAACAGCAGTTTTATTCTAATGCCTGTCTAAGCAATACTGCAATAGTTAAGGACATAACTTTTTCAGGCGAGGAGTCCAGTTCATTAAACAGGCATACTGGTGCCAAGTATCATGATGATTTCACTGATGACTTTATAACTTTTCTTAACAAGTTAGAAATAGATGATTATGTGAAAGGTCAGACAAAGAGTCTATATGAAATGTATGTTAATGAACACAAAGGTAAAACTAGTAATCATGGAGGTCCATGCTGTATATGTAAGAAAGACAATTACAAGCGCACATTAATTTTGGCTTGTGATGATGTATATGAGGATGGATCAGAAAGCTCAAAAATTTCAAATGCAGATACAGTACCATGGATCTGTATAGATCCTTTGTCACCTGATTTTGCCACATATCCATTATACAGAAATGCAACCCCCGTTCGAGTTAGAGTTGAAACAGGAGATGCTTTGTATTTACCATCTCTGTGGTTTCATCATGTGCAGCAGTCACATGCTTGTATTGCAGTAAATTACTGGTATGACATGCAGTATGATCTAAAGTATGCTTATTTTCAGTTCCTGGAATCACTTGTAATGAAATGATAGTGTTCGCTGTTATCAGTGTGAAATTCATTTTGCAGCTGTTATTGCCCCAGAAGGCGCAGTTTTCCCCATTATTCATAGTTCAACTGTGGATAGCACCATTGTAACAGCATTTACACTTTGTGCTTTGACCCTTAAAAAAATCTGACATAATTTACTTTTTATTGTGATATTGCTTACATATAGCAAGTAATAACAGTAAAACAATCATCCTGTATCATGTTCAATCATACAGACATCATGTGATGACTTTTCTAGAAATACGACTGTTCAAAGACTTTGCTTAATTTACAATACTTCGCACCTTCTCAATAGGAGGTTACCCTTTCCATTTCAAGGATTAAACACAACAGGGAGTTTTATTGGAACAATCATTTAGTAACAGTACTTTTTGATTAACCCAAGGAAGATCTCTAGCAAAAAAGTTTTGGTGTTGATTTTTAGGCAATAGACCTTAATTATTGACATGGCATTTTTAACAAAATAAAAAAAAAACAAGTCTCAGAAGCCTCAATTTATACAGAAAGATGTGGGGAAAAAATGATCTAATATTGTATAATAAATTTCACATCATTATTACAAATAAGATTATTATGAACTATGTACATTTTTCTTTAGACAGTAAGCTGTACATTTTTAATGGAGGACATTATACTTTGACTGTATCTCTTGTTTGTGTGTGTTCACTTGTATATATGTGTACTAGAACATTAGTGATATGCTTTCAAAGGAGATACAGGGTGCAGAAAAAAAAATCCCTGTGGTTTTGAAATAAAATAACTCGAAAAAGAATAACATTTTTACCACTTTTTAACAAAATGAAGTACACATTTAAAAACATTTAATATTCATTATTTACTTTTTAAAAATAATAAAACCAAATGACTTCCATTCCTCCGTGTTCATTATTATAAGTCTGCTGGTGGGTGAACACTACCATATATTCTTGAATCTAATCTGCACCCGAATCTAATCCGCACTCAGTTTTTGGCGATTTCTTAAATGGAAAAAAGTTAGTTTGCGATTCTAATCCGCGCCTTTCCTTGAACTGCCCCTTGCCCACAGGGCGACTGATTGAATAATATCGGATGTTACCGATGCATTAAAATCCTACGCTATGCCTGGGGCCGATGAGTCATACCGGTACCGTGAAGTGGGTCTTTCTCAACAAGCGTGCGCAATCTTGTCTGAGCAAGGATAACGATTCAGTTATGAGTGATGATGGCGAATCTGATGAATAGTAAATTATAATAAGTAATAAATAAAATAATAAATTATTGTATTGTATTGTTCTTACGGCACGTACAGCGGCTCCATCATTTTTCCAAAATCCAGCTCTCGACCGCGAATCTAATCCGCATGCGACTGTAATCCGCATCTGATTTTTTAGCCCCCTCAAACTGTAAAAAGGCTGCGGATTAGATTCGAGAATATACCGTATTTATGACAGGTAGGAGGATGCCAAAGGTGCCCCAGCACCCGTTCAACTGCAACATGTGGAGAGATGCAGACCATGTTAGTGCCATGCCTGAAGAAAACTGCAGCATGATGTCAGGCACTGTGATCACAGCAGAAGTGGAAATACCTGCAGCAAGTGTGTCTTGCACTCTTAAGCACCCGAAGAAGAAGGTCTGCTGAATGATGATCAGCATGTCACATGTACTGTCAAGCACTTCATATTTCCAGTGGTGAAGGAGGAAAGGAGTGCTCTCCTTTCTCACATTTTGACAGGGGAAGAAGGTTGAAGGAAAAAGAGTCAAGGCACTCTGAAAATTATGATCATGTTTTTGTGCGTTGAACCATGCTGTACCACTTCAAAGTTCAGTCAGTGGCACATATTATGCTACACTTGTGTGACAGTGTGTGTGACCTCTCCTTCATAGAAAATCTACATATTTGCTGCAGCAAATTTGCTTAAACACAATGCAGTGCTCATTACCATCCTGATGTTTAGGATTTGCTGCAGGCCTGGGACTAGGAGAACCTTTCACATCCTCCTATGTTCCAGACCTTGCACCTTGTGATGTCTTTTTTGTTTCCTTGGGTCAAGAAGCCACTGAGAGGATGCAGATTTGAATATGCAGACATCATAAATATTGCTGTCTCGGTATCCTTACACCATCCGAGAAGGGATGGTTACAGGGTTGGAACTGATCACCCTCCACATTGATGTGGAGAAGTGTTAAGACCTTGGAAGGTACTATGTGGATTACAGTACATGCAGGGTTGTATTCTTTTTGTACAACTAATATATTTGTTACTATGTTACCATGATAGTGTACTGCCAGTCATGAAAGTAATGAAAAGCTTTAAATCAGAAAAAGAAAGAAACATCTTGTGGAAATGCTGCCATAGGATGAAATCTCAGAGCATGAACACCAATATTTCTGTATCAGATACCTCTTGCATAGTATAGAAAGGGTAACTGAGTAATAAGACTGGTTGTGGACCCCCCCTTAATCATGCACTTGAACTGGCACATTTGGTGACAGGAAGTACAACACTATGGCATGCACAGGGATTATCGCACAAATCTACCATTACTTTGTAGTAACTGAATTGTAACACACCTGTCACTGATAGGGTCCCACAGAGAACAGGATTCTGTAAAGTCTCCAAAACATCATGTTCTTAGTGTTACACTTTTATCAGATAAGGGATGGAATTGGACTGTCACAGGAATAAGAGGTCAGTTTGTTTTGAACCCAAGATGACTGACCCCCCCCCCCCCCCCCC